>ENA-OPCF01000467-OPCF01000467.1-human-gut-metagenome-genome-assembly--contig:-NODE-467-length-26484-cov-6.926369_pt1 | contig 26484 bp, 23 predicted proteins | sample MGYA00241077_ERZ501470 | MGnify/ENA primary metagenome ERZ501470 (study PRJEB25962, sample SAMEA2042571) | human gut metagenome | biome: human gut; feature: human-associated habitat; material: faeces... | reverse complement strand
TGCACCTTCTTCTACTGCTTTTTCTGCTACTTTCCAGGCAATGGACTGCTCATTCAGAGCACCGAAAATAATGCCTCTTTTTCCTTTCAACAAATTGTAACTCATACCTATTTTTAGTAAAATTCGGCTGCAAAGATAGGAAGTTTTTGCATAAAAAGCCCGAAAGTGTGCAAAGAAAAGGGAAGAACGGCAAAAAATATACCGATCACCCACTGCAAAACTACTGCAACGCTTGTGCAGTACCACTGCAATACAGTTGCAGTATCACTGCAAACATATTTGCAGTAACGCTGCACTCCATCTGCAGTACTACTGCAAAACGCATGCAGCAGGAATGCAGTAATAACGCACTGATTATCAGCCCAGGGCTTCCTATTCTGCAAATACCTGATGAAACCCGAGACAGCATTTGAACATGAGCGCAAAAAGCCCTATATTTGCAGCAAACTAAAAAATAGAGAAGGCAATGAAGAAGTTGATTATATTTGACCTGGACGGAACTTTACTGAATACAATAGCCGATTTGGCACAAAGTACAAACCATGCCCTGCAAGCGCTCGGCTATCCCACTCACCCGGAATCGGCCTATAACTTCATGGTTGGCAACGGAATCAACAAACTGTTCGAGCGCGCCCTCCCGAAAGGGGAAAAGAGCGAAGAAAACGTCCTGCGCGTCCGCAAGGAGTTTGTGCCTTATTATGACGTGCACAATGCTGATAAAAGCCGCCCTTACCCCGGCATCCCCGAACTGCTGGAACAGTTGCAGGAGAAAGGGATGATATTGGCAGTGGCTTCCAACAAATATCAATCGGCTACCGTGAAACTGATTTCACATTATTTCCCCAACATACGTTTTACCGCCGTCTTCGGACAACGGGAAGGGGTCAACGTGAAGCCCGACCCGACAGTGGTGCATGACATTCTGGACATCACCCGGATATCCCGTGAAGACGTGCTATATGTGGGAGACTCCGGAGTGGATATGCAGACGGCCGCCAATGCCGGAGTCACTGCCTGCGGAGTCACCTGGGGATTCCGTCCCCGCACAGAACTGGAAGAGTTTCATCCGGCACATATCGTAGACAATGCTGCGGACATTGCCGTTATCGCCGCTCTTTGAGAGGGCACTCCCTCCCGAGGTGACAAGGAGCAGGAAGCGATGACAACAGCTATCATCCAGGGTTTATATGGTCAGAACAACACCTGCATTACTCCTTTATCTCCCACCACAAGATATGCCCGTAAATTTTCAGAATATAGCCAATATAACTATCAATCCTCTAAATCTTTTCCCCATAAATCAATATCGGATGGAGCTTTCCATAAGCTCCATCCGACCAATAGTCCTATTGCCAATAAAAAAATCAAATATATCATTATAGTCCAGTTTGTTTCAATGTCTTATAATAACACAGCGAACAGTATTAAAGTTCACTCCATCCGAATTTGGAGAAAAAAGCACGTACACGAGGATCTGTTTCCTCCCCTGACTCTCTTAATCGACATACATGCAAATACAATAAATTTACAAATCGAATTCTTCTTCGTGCAATCATTCATTTTTTGTATTAGAACAGTTTTATTTCCAAGAACAAAAGTAATACTTTCTTTCCAAACGGATATGTACTTTTCAACGTAGAAGATGTGTTATTTGGTTTTCGTGTACGAAAACGAGCAATTTTGTGCACGATAACGACCAATTTCGTCCAAAATTGTCCCATTTACTAAATAATTATGCTTTTCGAGTTTGATTAATTGAGAAAAGGTCTTATTTTTGACCCGGTTTTTAATTCATACTATTGCAAAAACAAACTCAATTACCTAATTAAATCACAAGAGAATGGAACAAGTTTTCGGCTATATCATCGGCTTAGGAGCTGCAGTGATGATGCCTATAATCTTTACAATTTTGGGAGTATGCATCGGCATTAAATTCAGTAAGGCGCTAAAGAGCGGTCTGCTGGTAGGTGTCGGTTTCGTTGGTCTGTCAGTTGTCACTGCGTTGTTGACCAGCAGCCTCGGTCCTGCTCTGAGCCAAGTCGTTGAAATCTACGGCCTGCAGTTGAAAGTATTCGACATGGGATGGCCTGCAGCTGCGGCTGTAGCCTATAACACATCGGTGGGTGCATTCATCATTCCGGTATGTTTGGGAGTAAATCTTCTGATGTTATTAACGAAAACGACCCGTACAGTCAATATCGACCTTTGGAACTACTGGCATTTCGCATTTATCGGCGCAGTCGTTTATTTTGCCAGCGACAATATCTGGTGGGGCTTCTTCGCCGCTATCATCTGCTACATCATTACCCTGATTATGGCCGACTATACCGCCGACAAATTCCAGGGATTCTACGACAAGATGGAGGGTATCTCCATTCCCCAGCCTTTCTGCGCAGGTTTCGTTCCATTTGCCGTAGTCATCAATAAAGCATTGGACAAAATCCCCGGTTTTGACAAATTGAACATCGATGCGGAAGGCATGAAGAAGAAATTCGGCTTGCTGGGTGAGCCTTTATTCCTGGGTATTCTGGTCGGTTGCGGTATCGGTGCCTTGTCTTGCAAGAACGGTCAGGAACTGGTAGACAAGATACCTTATATATTAGGTTTGGGTATCAAGATGGGCGCCGTAATGGAGCTGATTCCGCGTATCACCGCTTTGTTCATCGAAGGCTTGAAGCCCATTTCCGATGCTACCCGCGAGCTGATTGCCAAAAAATTCAAAGGTGCTGTCGGCCTGAACATCGGTATGAGCCCCGCATTGGTTATCGGCCATCCTGCAACGCTGGTGGTTTCCCTGCTGCTGATTCCCGTAACCATACTGCTGGCTGTCATCCTGCCGGGTAACCTGTTCCTGCCTCTGGCGTCGCTGGCCGGAATGTTCTACCTCTTCCCGCTGGTACTGCCCATCACGAAAGGAAATGTAGTAAAGACGTTCATCATCGGACTCGTTGTACTGACCATCGGTCTTTATTTCGTAACAGACCTCGCCCCCTATTTCACACAAGCAGCCCACGATGTATACGAGAAGACACAAGATGCTGCCGTGAATATCCCTGCCGGATTTGAAGGCGGCGCACTGGACTTTGCATCCAGCCCCTTTGCTTGGGTCATTTTCCACCTGACCTACTCGTTGAAATGGATAGGCTCCGGTATCCTTGTATTATGCACATTGTTCCTGATGATTATGAACCGTCGTGCTATTATCAAATACCAAAAATCAATCAAAAATTAAAAATTAAAAATTAAATAGTAACAAATTATGAAAAAGTTAGTACTTGCATTTATGATGGGAGCAGCTGCCATGGCAGCCAATGCCCAAGTGAATTACAAAGTGCAGACCGCCTGCCATCCGCAGGACGTGAAGCATTATGACACGGAACTTCTGCGCAGCAGATTCATGATGGACAAAGTGATGGCTCCGGATGAAATCAACGTAACCTACACCCTCTACGACCGATTGATTTACGGTGGCGCCATGCCGGTGAACAAGACATTGAAGTTGGAAGTGTTCCGTGAACTGGGTCCGGAAATCACTTACTTCCTCGAACGCCGCGAACTGGGTGTCATCAATACCGGTGGTGACGGAGTGGTTACTGTAGACGGTAAGGAATACCCCATGAAGTATAAGGAAGCCCTTTACGTAGGCTGCGGAAATAAGGAAGTAACCTTCAAGAGCAACGACGCTACCAATCCCGCCAAGTTCTACATCAACTCGGCTCCGGCCTACAAGCCCTATGTTACTCAGCTGATTACTACCGATGCCAAGCTTCAGAAAGCCAACCCCAAGAAATATGCACTGGGCATCTCCGACCATTATGGAAAAATGGAAGACAGCAACGACCGTATCGTAAACCAGCTGATTGTGAAAGATGTACTGGAAAGAGTGAAAGACGGCGGTACCAACCAGTTGCAGATGGGACTCACGGAACTGGCTCCCGGCTCTGTATGGAATACCATGCCTGCCCACACGCACACTCGCCGCATGGAAGCTTACTACTACTTCAACCTGAAACCCGGCAACGCTATCTGTCACCTGATGGGCGAACCGCAGGAAGAACGTTTGATATGGCTGCACAACGAACAAGCCATCACTTCTCCCGAATGGTCCATCCACGCTGCTGCCGGAACCAGCAACTATACTTTCATCTGGGGTATGGGCGGTGAAAACCTGAAATACAGCGACAAAGACGAAATCAAATACATCGATATGAAATAAAGTTGCTCTGCAACGTCCGATAGGCATGGACTTAAATAATCCATGCCTATTTTTGTCATTTTCTACCTCCTTTTTACTCAATATTACACCTCGAACAACACACAAACCCCTACATTTGCATCAAAATATAAATCTATTATCATGAGTACATTTCAAAACACCGCAGGGCGGATGACCAATTACCGTTGGATTATCTGCGCCATGCTATTCTTCGCGACAACCGTCAATTACCTCGACCGCCAGGTTCTTTCATTGACCTGGAAAGATTTCATCTCCCCCGAATTCCACTGGACCGATACACACTACGGCTACATCACAGCTATCTTTTCCATTGTCTATGCCTTAGGCAATCTGTTTGCCGGACGTTTCATCGACTGGATGGGAACGAAAAAAGGGTATTTATGGGCCATTGCCGTATGGTCTATCGGCGCTTGTATGCACGCCCTCTGCGGACTTGCCACAGAAATGACCCTCGGCATTGAAAATGCCGCCAACATGATTAGCGCTACCGGTGCATTGGCCTCTACCATAGCCATCACCAGCGTTTACTACTTCATTGCCGCCCGTATCATACTGGGCATCGGTGAAGCAGGAAACTTTCCTGCCGCCATCAAGGTGACTGCCGAATATTTTCCAAAGAAAGACCGTGCCTTCTCCACTTCCATATTCAATGCCGGCTCTACCATCGGAGCACTGATAGCCCCATTGTGTATCCCTACCCTGGCCCGCTACTTCCAACGCATGGGCGTGGGCAACGGCTGGGAAATGGCTTTTATCGTTATCGGCGGATTGGGTTTCATCTGGATGGGACTGTGGATATTCATGTACAAGAAACCTGATGAAAATCCACACGTAAACGCAGCTGAGCTGGCATATATAGAACAAGACAAAGACAATGAGGAGGATAAAAAGGCGACTACTCCGACAACCAAGGATGAAAAGAGCATTTCTTTCCTGCAATGTTTCAAATATCCGCAAACCTGGGCTGTATTTTTCGGCAAATTCATGACTGACGGTGTATGGTGGTTCTTCCTCTTCTGGGCACCCGCATACATTTCGGACGTTTACGGATTCTCCTCAGATACTCCCACGGCACAGATGCTTATCTTTGTGCTCTATGCCATCACGATGTTGTCCGTCTATGGCGGGAAATTGCCCACCATCATTATCAACAAAACCGGTAAGAACCCCTACGCCGCACGCATGCAGGCCATGTTCATCTTTGCACTGTTCCCGCTATTGGCATTGTTTGCACAGCCATTGGGCAACAAGGAAGTATTTGGCGAACAAGCCTATTGGTTCCCGATTATCATCATAGGTATTGCAGGCGCTGCCCATCAGTCCTGGTCGGCCAACATCTATTCTGTGGTAGGTGATATGTTTCCCAAGAGCACCATTGCCACCATTGTGGGAATCGGAGGTATGGCGGGCGGTATCAGCTCATTCCTTATCAACATGAGTTCCGGTTTGCTGTTCGACTATGCCGACAAGACACAAATGGTATTTCTTGGATTCCAGGGCAAGCCTGCCGGATATTTCATCATCTTCTGTGTATGTGCAGTGTCCTACCTGATAGGCTGGTGCATCATGAAGGCACTGGTTCCGAAGTACAAACCGATTATAGTGGACTAATCAGAAGTCTCTTTATAGATATTCAGAATCATGCGGAGTTTGCAAACTGCATTACATGCCTTGCAAACTCCGCACAAAAAAAGCCTTTTCTCACGAAATGGCTTTTCTTCGTTCAATTACAGTCAAAAACAAAAAACTGTAAATGGAACACAATTTAAGATGAAAAAAAGGGAAGTCTCACGACTTCCACAATTCTTCTAACCTTAAATCTAAATCTCTATGAAAAAAACGTGATGCAAAGATAATGGTTTATCTCACACAGCGTTATTAATAAACTCTATAAAGAAGCAGAAAATATTTAAGATTTACTAAATAAGACGGTTACGAATGGCAAACTACAGACAAGAGCTCGGCATAAATAGGATTAAGTTTCAATAGTTGCGGCACTCCTGTCATAAACATCTGCTTGCGGGCACGAGTAAGGGCTACATTCAATTTCCGGTCAATCCGAGTACCGTTTTCCTCCGTCATATTTGCCAGAAACTTCAACTGATAAGCCCGGTTCACACAGAAAGAGTAGATAATGACATCCCGTTCGCTACCTTGGAAGCGTTCCACGGTGTCTACCAATATATCCTCCAAAGGAGCAATACCCAAAGCGGCAATCTCTTTCTTAATCAAGGCTATCTGACTGCGATAAGGAGTGATGACACCTAAAGTGACAGCCGGGTTGAAACCGGAAACAGCTGCATACTGCCGATAGATAGCCGCTGCCAACCGTGCCACAATCCGCGCCTCCGAATGGTTCATCTTGGCCGACTGTGCCGGCGGTTCGACTGCGGCAGGCAGAAAAGCGACACGACGAGTCAGCAAGCCGGCAAACTCACAATCACACAGCTCAGGAGCAAGAATCAGCTCTCCCTGCTGGTGCGGCAGACCAACCGGTTCCAACAGACCACCGTAAAAAGCCCGGTTAGGAAACAAAGCTACCTCGATATTCATACGACCCTGACGGCAGAGCATGTCGTAGGAGGGATGAGGGATAAAAGATGAAGAATGAGAGGTTGATGCCTGGCGATTGGCACTTTCCTTGGAGAGATTCCTATAAAGGCGTTCGAAAAGGGAATCTTTCAAATTATACAATCCGATGGCCTGCAAAGCTTCGTCACACACTTCCGACTGCTCGGACGACTGCAAGACCACTGCGGGTAGCTGCTTATGGTCACCTATCAAAATAAATTTGCCGATGGCATCCGCGCCTGCGGGATTGCGGGTACAGAGTAACCCCAGCAGTTGTGGTTCCAAAATTTGGGTAGCCTCATCCACAATCGCTACATCAAAAGTCTTCAACCGGAAAAGTTCGGTCTTGGAAGAAAGCGTGGCAACCGTACCGACAAAAACACGGCAACGGGCAATGCGCTCCTGCACCTGCCGCCGGGTGGCACAAGGTTCCAACACATTCTCAATCAGATACGGGCGGAATGAGTCATCGCAAGACAACTCACTGCCTAAACGGATAAAGTCTATTTCAGGCTCAATGGAAGCCAGCGCCTTACTGATTTCATCTACAGCACGATTGGTATACGAAAGCAGTAGAATCTGTTTCCCCTCCCGGTAAAAGGCTTCTACCATGCCCCGCAGCGCGCGAGAGGTCTTGCCGGTACCCGGCGGACCGATTAAAAGGAAATAGTCGCGGGCAGCCTGCGCTTTTAGAATAATCCGCGAAAAATCATCCGGAGCGGTCGCAATACCAGTATCCAAAGAAGCATCGAACTCGGGAGGGCGCTGCCCCAACAACAAATCACGCCGTCTTTGAGTGGCAGAAAGGAAAGCGGAAAGTCCCAGATACATGCTACGAAAGGAGGTGTCCATATAGTCGTGCTCTATGGCATAGAGGCTAGCAACAGGCAATACACCCGCATTCTGCTGGGTGGCACGAAGACGGATACAAACCTCGTCATCGGATATGCACTCTATATTACCTTTAAACACCATCTTGTTGGTAACGTTATCGGTATCCGTATTCCGTTCGTAAAGAACCACCGCATCACCCTGGCGGAAATTGGGCAGAACCCGCTCCTGCCGGGAAGCAACCATTTGCTTCGTTCTGAGGGACAAATACGGTTTATGCGTATCTGCCGCATGATTCTCGCAAATAGCCAAATCGTACAGAATTTCACCTGCCTCACATTTCTCAGCCAGTGTGGAAAGCCAGAGGGCGGCAGCACCGGTACGTCCTTCATAATCCACATCTCCAGATTTGGAGGTATAGAGTTCCTTGGTTATAAAGTTATAGAGCGTATAAAAATAGCTTTGTTCCAACGACGAAAGCGAACGGATGCGTTGCGCTACGGCATCGATGGAGGGGCAAAGGAAGCGTTTCCACAAGGTATTGTCCAAACCGCGCTCATTCAAGGTATCCGGATGGATGTCTTTCAAGCGCTCTGCCGTATACTGTGGGCTATTCCGTAACTGGATGCCATATTCATTGGCTACAATCCGGTTACGCACATCCATCACACGGCGCACCATTGCCCACGAAGGACGTGCCGGATAAAGCAACGGATAACGGGTATAGAGCAGGTAGGCCTTTACACGTCGATGGTCCATTCCCATAGAATACTCCAACACAGCCTGATAGAGCAACATCTGTACCTTATTGTTTTCTTTAGGCTCCACCTTACCACGGATGGAATACTCGTCCGCCTTACCGGACTTCATTTCAATGAACGAGGTCATATCCCGCTGCATGTAGTCCAGACGCCCTTGCAAACCCAATGCTTCACAGATGTAAGAGGGTTCCAGCACGGCATCAGTCCTATCGAGTTCATAGCCGGATGCACGGAATGTTTCTGTCACCGTCCGGTGGATATTGTCGAAATGGCGCTTGCAATCGGAAAAGAATTCAGCTTCCTTCTCCCGGTCGCGCAGGTCGGCACATGCTGCCAGCTCGATGGGATAAGAACGGAAGGCCTTCTTCATGCATGCCAAATAATCGGGTGCCTCCTTGGCATGAATCCATTCGTCCAGAAAGAGGTTGGCAATATTACCCAACAGTAACGGACGGGTATTGTCTGGCGACTGGAGCCGTGCCAGAATATAGTTGGCAGGATGATGCCCGTAATCCTTGAAGCATTCGGCAAGCGAACTGATGTCTATCAAGTAATCGGGCTCAAGTATAATAAAGGAAGGGGTGAGTATGCCGACTTCGTCCACCGTAACATCCAGCAGATTGACCTGGGCATGCCGCCACAGAATCCGGCAGGTTTCTGCAAACTCTTCATTAATCTGAGGTACATTATAACGGACACGCAACGGCTCATCGGCCACAGTGTCTACGGGCAGTACATATAAATAAGTATCATCGGCATACTGAAAACAGACGCGCATGCGCTTTATCCGCTCTTTGACAGGCGGTGCCACTATATAGGTGGCATCCGCACGGGGTAGCAGGCGATAAAGTTCGGCAGGTATCTCCTCCCCCGTCAAGCGCTTGACAAAGAATGCCAGTGTCTTGGCATCACGCAACAACTGTTCACGTTGCGGTTCCGCCTGGCGGTTCAGAATAGCATTGGAGGTCAGCCGGAAGGTATGCAGACGGTTCTGTTCCACGGTGGAAAGTCCGACCTTCGAAGCCACGAAACTGATACGTGCAGAAAGGTCTGTCATCTGCAAGCTGCCGTCGGACATCTGTGTACGGCACAAACGCTCCAGCAACTCGCGCAATTGCCGGTAGGCCACGTCCAAGGAGATTTCCTCAACGTGGCAGGCTTCCAGCAATATACTAAAATATTCCTTTACTTCACAATCCATCATTCCTCTGTCTCCACTTCTTCCGCTTCATCATCAGTCTTTTTATCCTTTATCATCAGGATACTCAACTCATAGAGCAGATAAAGCGGCACCGCCACTACTGTCAAGGTAAACGGGTCACCGGTCGGAGTAATGATGGCCGAGGCAATAACAATGATGACAACAGCATGACGGCGGTATTTCCGCAAAAAGGTCTTGTGCACCAGTCCCAGCAGGGAAAGCAGCCATGTCACCAGCGGCAGTTCGAATGCCAGTCCCATGCAAAGCACCAACATCATGAAATTGTCGATGTACGAGTTCAGGGAAATTTGATTCTCGATGGCTGCGCTCAATTGATAAGTGGAAAGGAAACGCAATGTCAGCGGATAGACCATAAAATACCCCAGCAACACACCGATGAAGAACATCACCGTACCTATACCCAGCGCTTTCCTCACCCCTTTACGCTCGTTTGGATAGAGTGCAGGGCTTACAAAGCGCCAGATTTCATAGAAAAAATAAGGAGCAGCCGTTACCACCGACATCCAGAAAGCGGTAGACATGTGGACAAAGAACGGTGCGGCAAGATTGATATTGACGAGCTTCACATGAAACTCCTGGGTAAAGAATTCATCCTGCAAGTCCAGTCTCTGCCCTATCCAGCGCAGCAAGTCATAGAAAATGAAGTCGTTATGGCAAGGAGCCAATATCACATTGTCAAACAGATAAGGCATGGCAATAAAATAACCGATAGCCAATACAAACCACACACCGAGTACACGAAACAACACCCGGCGCAACTCGTCCAAGTGGTCCCAAAAGGTTAGTTCTTTTTCTGACATAAAGGGATTTACTATTTGACAATTTACTATTTACTATTTGGGCTGCGCTGTGGGGATTTACTATTTGACAATTTACTATTTGGGCTGCGCTGTGGAAAAGGCAACAAGCCTACCCATACTCCTGAACTTCTCAGAGTATCAAATAGTAAATAGTAAATTGTCAAATAGTAAATACCCTTGTTCCTTTATTTCTTTTCAGCCGGTTTATCCAAATCTTCCTGAGCCTTGTTTATCTCTTCTTTGGCTTCATTCACGCCATCCTTGAAGCTCTTCACTCCTTTGCCCAAACCACGCATCAATTCGGGAATTTTCTTACCACCAAACAACAGTAAGATGACCAATGCAATAATTATCCATTCGGAACCGCTGGGCAGAAAGCCTAATAAAAGTAAGTTTGTCATAGTTATATCTGATTAATTATAGTGCAAAGATAGGAAAATTAAGGATTAGGGATTAAGGATTAAGGATTAATTTTATCGCAATCCCTAATCCCTAATCCCTGCCCCCTATCTTCAGTCTTGATAATAAATACGTTTTACCCGTGTAGAAACGCTTGTCAACACCTCATAAGGAATAGTTTCGAGTACATCGGAAAGAACGGTTATAGGCAGATGGTCACCAAAAATTTCCACACTGTCACCCTCCTTGCAATCAATGTCCGTCACGTCAATCATACAGACATCCATGCAGATATTCCCTACATAGGCTGCCCGTTGGCCGTTTACAAGACAATAGGCATGTCCATTTCCAAGATGGCGGTTCAGGCCGTCGGCGTAACCGATGGGAAGAGCCGCTATACGCGACGGACGGGTGAGATGCCCTTTCCGGCTATACCCCACCGTATCCTCTTCGGGAACATCACGTATCTGGAGGATGGTAGTCTTCAACGTGCTCACATTATTCATAATGGAATTGTCTATGGGATTGACACCATAGAGGCCGATACCCAGGCGCACCATATCGAATTGCGCCCCCGGGAAACGCTCGATACCTGCGGAATTGCAGATATGGCGAAGTATCTTATGCGGAAAAGCCTCCTGCAATTCCATGGACGCTTTCTCGAACATTTCTATCTGCCGGCGTGTAAAACTGTCGAATTGTTGCGAATCGCTCCCTACCAAATGCGAGAAGACGGAACGGGCAATCACAGCATTCTGTCCCTTCAGCCGTTCTATCAGCCGGGGCATATCCTCCGGAGCAAACCCCAGGCGGTGCATACCGGTATCCAGCTTTATGTGGATGGGGAAGTTTGTGATACCTTCCTTTTCCGCTTCTTTAATCAAAGCGTCCAGCAGATGGAAGCTATATACTTCGGGCTCCAGCTTGTAATCGAACATGGTCTTGAAAGCAGTCATCTCAGGATTCATGATAATGATATTCGCAGTGATGCCCGCTTTGCGGAGTTCGGAGCCTTCGTCGGCAACCGCCACGGCAAGATAATCGACATGATGTTCCTGCAAAGTCTTGGCTATCTCGTAAGAACCTGCACCGTAAGCGGAGGCTTTCACCATGCAGACCATCTTTGTTTCCGGCTTCAGCTTGCCACGATAATAGTTCAGATTGGCAATCATCGCTCCAAGATTAACCTCCAGAATGGTTTCGTGCACCTTCTTCTCCAATACTTCCGTCAAGGAGTCAAAACCGAACTTACGTGCACCCTTAATCAGAATTATTTCGTTTTCAAGGCGAAGTTCCCCACGCTGAATGGCACGTATCAAGGCCGCTGTATCCGGATAAAAGGTCTTCTCTATATTAAAGCGTGCAGCGCAGGAAGATATTTCATTTCCTACACCTATGATGCGTTCAATGCCACGGCTGTTTACCAGCTGTGCCACTTGTCGGTAAAGTGTCGGCGTGTTCTGACCGGTCTCCAATATATCCGAAAGAACCAAAGTCCGCCTCAATCCCTTACTTTGCGAACGGCGGTAAAGAAAATCGAGTGCAATATCCAATGAGCCAAGGTCAGAATTATAACTGTCGTTAATCAACAGACAGTTGTTTTTTCCCTCCTTGACTTCCAGCCGCATGGCGATGGGTTCCAGCCTTGCCATACGTTCTGTAATCTGTTCGGCAGGAAGCATCAGATAGAGGCATGCGGCCAGGCAGTTCAGCGAATTCTCGATGGAAGCATCATCTATGAACGGTAGAGTAAACGTATTGTCCATATCCAGATAGCGATAGGAAATGACAGTACAGTCATCCCGTTTCTCCACTTTACTTATATATAGAGGACGTTCCATATCTTTCCGGCTCCACGCAATCTCACGTGCAGACAGCATGGACTTCGCCACACAGTTGCTGACGAACTCATCGTCACCATTATAAATCACTACATCACAATTCTTGAAAAGCGTCAGCTTCTCCATGCATTTCTCCTGCAACGAGAAGAAATTTTCCTGGTGAGCCCCTCCTATATTGGTCAGGATGCCTATGGTAGGCTTGATGATGTTCTGCAAAGCGCGCATTTCCCCCGGCTCGGAAATACCGGCTTCAAAAATAGCAAGTTCGGACTGTTCGTTCATCTGCCACACAGACAAAGGCACTCCAATCTGGGAGTTATAACTGCGGGGAGAACGGATAATGGCACGTTCCGGACTGAGCAACTGGTGCAGCCATTCTTTCACAACGGTCTTGCCGTTGCTTCCCGTAATACCGATGACCGGTATCTGGAACTGGTTCCGATGCTGTTCCGCCAGTTTTTGCAGGGCTTTCAGCGGGTTGGGAACAATGAGATAATTGACAATTGACTGCGCATCATCACGCTGCATAGCATTGTCAATTGTCAATTGTCCATTGTCCATTAATCTAAAGCTTTCTTCGCTAAGCACAAAATTACGTACTCCACGGGCATATAAATCTGCAATATAGCGCGCACCGTCATTTCTCTTGGTGGTCAAGGCAAAGAATAATGTTTCCTCAGGAAAATTCAGGGAACGGCTGTCAGTGAGCAGCCAGTCTATGGTAGCCGGCGCGTTTCCCATACGCCGTGCGCCAATACTTTCGGTTATGCTTTCAATCGAATACGACATATTTCTCTCTCTTTTTGGAAATCTAAGTACGGGTATTTTCCGTTAAGTTGGTCTATTTTTAACACAATTTGTCCTAAAAAACGCTTATACTCTTCTGAAGCGGGATAAAATGGCTTATGTGACAACATCTTACGGATATTTTCACTTTCTTCCATAATCCGTAACGCATCGGCAGAGATACACGACCGGGTAAACCGTTCCCAGACATAGCGAATGGCCGTTTCGGAAGGATGCACCATGTCTTCTGCATAGAAGCGATAGTCACGAAGCTCGTCGAGCAGCAGCTCATAAGCCGGAAAATAGAAAACATGTTCCGGGAAAGTGGCTTGCAACTGGTTCACGGCAAGCAGCAAGGTAGCTTTACTGAGCTGGTTGGCATGCATTCCGTCACGCACGTGGCGGATGGGGCTGACGGTGAACAATACTTTCAACCGGGGAATCCGCGCCAGCAAGCCGGAAAGCAAAGAGGTGTAGTCAGATACTATTTCACTGACAGAAAGCATACGGCGGGTAAAGCAGGACTCAGGTTGCTTATGACAATTGGCAACTACAGTTCCCGTCTTTTTATTTTCATAAACCCAGGCAGATCCGAAAGTCAGCAGCAGACAATCCAACCGGTCCAGCCTTTCATGGGCGCTTTTCAAACGCCCGTTAATGCCTGCCAATGTTTCCTCTGCAGAGACTGAGGAAAAACTACCATGATGCATGGCACTATGCCAAAGTTCATGAAAGAGGAAAATATCGTTTTCATTGTAGCATCTGCCCGCAATGATTTCACGCAATGCCGCAGAAATGGAAAACGGATTATAAAGCACACCATAAGGATTGACGTCACAACGGAACTTGGCATCCACCAGCCTTTGCCCCATCTCGGACGCAAAACAAGAACCCATCAGCAACAGATTATTCTCTTGCGAAAGAAGGGGCATACTGGAAACTACTTCTACAGGCGTATAAAGATTCATAAGTTCGAAATAAATAAACCATTCACTTTCTCAGAAAAAATGATGTACCAACTGCTTGCTACGCCACAAAGATAGTAAATTTCAATATAAAAAAGGCAGGTGATATAACCTCTCATTATATCATCTGCCTTAAATAAAAATACTATATATTCTATTAATACCAATTAGCCGTAGGATCAGCCACCCAATCTGCAAAACCTGGATATTTATCATTAATAGCTTGACGCTCAGTAGTCCATTCATATCTTGTCTCTACACGTATCTTCTGCGGAGCTTTGCCTATCTCTGCTTTCAGTGTATATACTTCAGCATTTTGGCCTTCCACTTTGATATTTACGGCACCGGTACCGTTAACTCTGTACATCACCGGAGCCTTAGTTGCTCCAGCATCCGTATTTACCATTGTAGCACTAGAAACACTAAAGAGTTCATGAACTTCACGGCTATCACCGCCCACCTCAATATACAAAGGCAAAGTACCACCCGCAGCCTGCAGGGTAATGATAGTTGCTCCCCCATTGGTCGCTACATCAAACACGACATCGTTGAAGTCAAAATCATCACTGTCTCCAAGGTCTTCTGCTATGATTCTGTACGCATTCGTATATACGGCCGGAGAGATCTTCACAATCCAATCACTATAATACCCATCTGCAGCCACTTGTTGATTTGGGTTCTGTCCGGTAGCTTCAAAGTCAAATCCCACATAATAAGCACCCTCAATATATTGTATAGTATAATTATAGTGCATTTTACCATCCAGAGAAGCCCTATAACCAAAAGAAGACGTTCCACTATTCTGCATTAGCATTATAGCCCCCTCAGTAGCATTAAAATTATTGATATGGTCATCTGATGCCGCAACCAAAAAATCCATATTAGAGTGTGAGCCACTTACATGTTGAACAAAAAAGTCAGTCCAATCCACACCAATGGATTGTGGATTCTGATGTGTTTTAAACCATTCCGTAACCACTTCTTTTTCTGTAGCCGTAACACTCCCCGGTACTTCCGTAAAATCTTTCCATTGATTGCTATTAGTGTTAGCAACACGCGTTGTCGGTGTTGCCCCAAATCCCCAATCCTGATCAACTGCAATTTCTCCATACTTCTGCACGAAAGCCGATGCATACTGTGCCTCTTTCTTAGCCGCCGCCTTTTCCGGGTCGAACAAATCGCTATCAGAACCGCAAGCGGAAAATACCACTACGCCCATAATAGCCAAAACTTTAAAGTCAAGCTTTTTCTTCATATCATTCATTGTTTATTCATTTAACAATTCGTGATTACACCCCATTCCGACACATATTACAACCAAGAATATCATTATATACAACTCAAAATTGTATAACATATTGATAAATAGGACATATTCTACTTCGCAAATATACATAATACTATATCAAATAACAACCAAAACCTCAAAAAGTTGCAATAAACAATTTATTAAGTTGTATTTTTCAACAAACATTAAATTTAAAGCATTTCTTATCATAGATGCACACATACGAGAGTACAAGTCAATTTTTGAAAGGATTAATATCTTTGCCTACCAAAATTAAATTATTCCTATATGGAGAAAAAATCGTTCCACCATGGTGGAACGATTTTTCCCCCAGGATGGAACAATATTTTCTCCATGGAGGAACGATTTACTATCAGGCATCTTTCCCTTAACCATAGGCAGGCTGAACGAGAAATATGGCGTATGCAAAGAGAAAGTAAAAACAGAAGTGAACAAAAGAGGCTTTTTTTCCTTCTAAAACTTCCCGCCATCCGTTTTCTTTTGCTATTTTTGCATTTTGTAATCTTCAGATTAGAAATGAGAACAGAACCAACAACATATAACTTGCTTAACACCATTACATTTCCCGAGGATTTACGCCAACTCAGCGTAGAAGAGCTTCCTGAAGTCTGTAAAGAATTGAGGCAAGACATTATAAAGGAGGTTTCCTGCAACCCCGGACATTTCGCAGCCAGCCTGGGCACGGTAGAGCTGACCGTTGCCCTGCACTACGTATTCAATACTCCGTACGACCGCATAGTCTGGGATGTAGGCCATCAGGCGTACGGGCACAAGATACTGACCGGACGCCGTGAAGCATTCTCCACCAACCGTAAATTCAAGGGAGTTCGTCCTTTTCCCTCACCAGAGGAAAGCGATTATGACACATTCACCTGCGGACATGCGTCAAATTCAATCTCCGCCGCTCTTGGCATGGCTGTTGCCGCTGCCGAAAAAGGCGAGAAAGACCGCCATGTGGTCGCCGTCATCGGTGATGGAAGCATGAGCGGCGGCCTGGCTTTCGAAGGACTGAACAACGCTTCGTCCACCCCCAACAACCTTCTTATCATTCTCAACGACAATGATATGTCGATAGACAGAAGTGTAGGCGGCATGAAGCAGTACCTTTTCAACCTGACTACCAGCAACCGCTATAACCAGCTGCGCTTCAAGACATCCAGACTGCTGTTCAAAATGGGACTTTTGAACGAGGACCGCCGCAAAGCGCTGATTCGCTTCGCCAACAGCCTGAAATCAATGGCCGCCCAGCAGCAGAATATCTTTGAAGGGATGAACATCCGCTACTTCGGCCCTATCAATGGACACGATGTGAAAAACATAGCCCGTGTCCTGCGGGACATCAAAGATATGCAGGGACCGAAAATACTGCATCTGCACACTGTGAAAGGAAAAGGATTCGAACCTGCCGAGAAGAATCCCGATATCTGGCATGCACCGGGCAAGTTCGATCCGGAAACCGGAGAACGCCTCAAGGCGGATACCAGCAATTTGCCTCCGCTTTTCCAGGACGTGTTTGGGGAAACGCTGGTAGAACTGGCAAAGGAAAATCCGAAAATCGTCGGAGTAACCCCCGCCATGCCCACCGGCTGCTCTATGAACAAGCTGATGGACACCATGCCCGACCGTGCCTTCGATGTGGGTATTGCCGAAGGGCATGCAGCCACTTTCTCGGGCGGTATGGCTAAAGAAGGAATGCAGCCTTTCTGCAACATCTACTCCTCCTTCATGCAGCGGGCATACGATAATGTCATCCATGACATCGCCCTGCTCCGCCTCCCCGTCGTACTTTGCCTGGACCGCGCCGGACTGGTAGGAGAAGACGGACCGACACACCACGGAGTTTTCGACCTGGCCTATTTCCGTCCGATTCCCAACCTGACCATATCTTCACCGATGGACGAACATGAATTGCGCCGCCTGATGTACACGGCACAGTTGCCGGACCAAGGTCCGTTCGTCATCCGCTATCCCCGCGGACGCGGCGTATTGCTGGATTGGAAATGTCCGCTGGAAGAAATCCCCGTAGGCAAAGGGCGCAGACTGAAAGAAGGCAAAGACCTGGCAGTCATCACCCTCGGTCCCATAGGCAACGTGGCCGCACGTGCCATAGAGCGTGCGGAGAAGGACAAAGGAATCTCCATAGCCCACTACGACCTGCGTTTTCTCAAGCCGCTCGACGAAGCCCTGCTGCACGAGGTAGGACTCAACTTCCAGCATGTCGTCACCATAGAAGACGGTGTCAAAAAAGGAGGAATGGGCAGTGCCATACTGGAGTTCATGGCGGACAATGACTATATTCCCCATTTCAGACGTATCGGTGTACCCGATGCCTTCATAGAACACGGCACCATACAAGAGTTGCACCATCTTTGCGGAATGGACGAAGAAGGAATCTATAATCAATTGATAATTGATAGTTGAAAATTGACAGTTTGAGCATTTACCCCATATGTCAACTATTAATTATCAACTATCAACGAACTAAAAGTGAAAATAATTATTGCAGGTGCCGGCGCAGTAGGCACACACTTGGCCAAGTTGCTGTCCCGCGAGAAGCAGGACATCATTCTGATGGACGACAACGAAGAGAAGTTGAGCACACTGAACTCTAACTTCGACTTGATGACGGCTACAGCCTCCCCTACCTCCATAAAAGGCTTGAAAGAAGTGGGAGTGGGAGAAGCCGACCTGTTCATAGCCGTCACCCCCGATGAAAGCCGGAACATGACCGCATGCATGCTTGCCAACAATCTGGGAGCACAAAAGACTGTAGCCCGCATTGACAACTACGAATACCTGCTGCCCAAAAACAAGGAATTTTTCCAGAAGCTGGGTGTCGATTCACTCATCTACCCGGAAATGCTTGCCGCCAAGGAAATCGTGTCCTCCATCCGCATGAGCTGGGTACGCCAATGGTGGGAATTCTGCGGAGGAGCCTTGATACTGATAGGCACCAAGATGCGCGAAAAAGCCGAGATACTGAACATCCCCCTCCACGAACTGGGTGGACCGGAGCTGCCCTATCACGTGGTAGCCATCAAACGGGGAAGCGAGACACTGATTCCCCGTGGTGACGATACCATCAAGCTACATGACATCGTATACTTTACCACCACACGAAAATACGTCCCCTACATCCGCAAAATAGCCGGCAAGGAAGATTATGCCGATGTGCGCAACGTGATGATTATGGGTGGAAGCCGGATTGCCGTACGAACCGCCCAATATGTCCCGGACTACATGCAGGTGAAAATCGTGGACAACGACCTGAACCGCTGCAACCGCCTGACCGAGCTGCTTGACGACCGTACCATGATTATCAATGGCGACGGACGGGATATGGACCTGCTTGTGGAAGAGGGACTGAAAAATACGGAAGCCTTCGTTGCCTTGACCGGCAACTCGGAGACTAATATCCTGGCCTGCCTTGCCGCCAAACGCATGGGAGTCAGCAAAACCGTAGCGGAAGTGGAGAACATCGACTACATAGGCATGGCCGAAAGCCTTGACATCGGCACCGTCATCAACAAAAAGATGATTGCTGCCAGCCACATCTACCAGATGATGCTGGATGCGGACGTCAGCAACGTGAAATGCCTGACCTTTGCCAATGCCGATGTAGCGGAATTTACCGTTAAGGCCGGCTCGAAGATTACCAAACATCCGGTAAAAGACCTCGGCCTCCCGAAAGGAGCCACCATCGGCGGACTTATCCGCCAGGGGGAAGGCGTTGTGGTTATGGGTAACACCCTGATACAGCCGGGTGACCATGTAGTGGTATTCTGCCTGAACATGATGATTAAGAAAATCGAAAAATACTTTAACTAATTGAGAATGAGTAGTTGGTAAATGATTAACTTCAAGACAATCATACGGATTATCGGTATTCTGCTATTGCTGGAAACAGTCATGTTTCTGGTCTGTTCGGGCGTGTCCTTCTACTACAGAGAAAGCGATATGCTCGACTTCTGGAAAGCAGGAGGCATCACAGCAGGGGTAGGCTTATTGCTGGCGGCTCTCGGCAAGGGAGGTGAACGGCAACTGACGCGCCGTGACGGATATGTACTGGTCAGCTTTGCCTGGGTGGCATTCTCTCTTTTCGGAATGCTGCCTTTCTATATAGGCAGATACATACCCGACATTGCCAATGCATTCTTCGAAACCATGTCCGGTTTCAGCAGTACGGGTGCCACCATCTTGGACGACATCGAGTCACTTCCTCATGGAATACTGTTCTGGCGCAGTATGACACAGTGGATTGGCGGCTTGGGAATCATCATGTTCACCATTGCAGTGCTTCCCATCTTCGGAGTCAGTGGCCTGCAGGTGTTCGCCGCCGAGGCAAGCGGCCCTACACATGACAAGGTTCATCCCCGTATCGGTATCACCGCCAAATGGATTTGGAGTATCTATGCCGGCATAACCGCTCTGCTTGTCGGTCTGCTGATGCTTGGAGGTATGGACTGGTTCGACAGTATCTGCCATGCATTTGCCACTACCGGTACCGGTGGCTTCTCCACCAAGCAGGCCAGCGTTGCCTACTACAATTCTCCTTATATAGAATATGTCATCTCCATTTTCATGTTTATCTCCGGCATCAACTTCACCTTGCTATTATTGTTCGTCAACCGGAAATTCAAGAAGTTCATCGGCAATGCCGAGCTGAAATTCTATTTCGGTTCAGTTGTGCTCTTCACTGCCGTCATAGCCATCGTGCTTTACTATACCAGTCCTATGGGGATGGAAGAATCTTTCCGCAAATCCTTGTTCCAGGTAATCTCCCTCCAGACCTCCACCGGTTTTGCGACAGATGACTATATGCAATGGACACCCGTCTTGTGGGGGCTGCTTACCATCATCATGCTGATGGGAGCGTGTGCAGGCAGTACCACCGGAGGCTTGAAGTGTATACGTATGGTAATTCTTACCAAAGTTTCACGAAACGAGTTCAAACACATCCTACATCCCAATGCCATACTTCCGGTACGGATAAACAAGCAGGTAATCTCTCCCTCCATTGTCTCCACCGTACTGGCTTTTTGTTTTATTTATATCGCCATTATAGTCATCGGCACACTGCTCATGATGGCTATGGATGTCGGGGCTGAAGAATCAATGGGCTGCGTCATTTCCAGTATCGGTAATATGGGACCCGGATTGGGTGAAACCGGACCTGCCTATTCGTGGAACGCCCTGCCCGATGCAGCCAAATGGCTGTTATCCTTTTTAATGCTTCTGGGTCGTCTTGAGTTATTTACCGTACTGCTGCTTTTCACACCGGATTTCTGGAAACGGAATTGATTTAGGATAAAAAGTGTAAAAATAATCATTTTTTGTTATGCGGGGATAGCAAATTGAACAATACTTATTATATCTTTGCGTCCTTGAAAGAGAGAATTGTGGTATGAAGCAATGCATTAAATACTGTTTAATCATAATCTTTGCAGCCCTATTGCACGACAGTGCAACCGGAGCTGCAGATATTTTGTGCGTTCCTGCCACCCGACAAGCAGAATGCTGTACGCTGTCACAAGCTCCTACCACCCAACAAGCAGTCCAGAAGTTCTACGACTTGTTTTCACCAAACTCCCTCTGCATAGAACATGTAGACCATACGCAAGTACCAACCAACAAAAACGTACTCCTGCGCATGTACATCTACAAGATGCAGCAGCATGCCTATGCACCGGAATGCGACCGTTTGTTGAATCTGTCTCCTCATCCCGTACCCGACGCTAACTATTACGTGTTCGGGCTACGAAAGATTATCATTTAGGAGGCCTGCAAGCGTAAATGCTTGCCCCCTGACTTCGCCGGACAACAATTCAGAGTTTTTGTCCTCCGGTGTGATGTGTCTATATATTATATATTAAAATCTTATCAGGTTTATGAACTTTACTTTGTTAGTGGTCGTCTTATTGACGGCAATCGCTTTCGTGGGTATCGTCATCGCGCTCTCCAATGCGATAGCACCCCGTTCGTACAATGCACAGAAGATGGAGCCGTACGAGTGTGGTATCCCTACCCGCGGTAAATCGTGGATGCAATTCCGGGTAGGTTACTATCTGTTTGCCATCTTGTTCCTGATGTTCGAAGTGGAAACGGTATTTCTGTTCCCTTGGGCAGTCATCACCCGCGAACTTGGCGTGGCAGGACTTTTCAGTGTTTTATTTTTCCTGATTATATTGATTCTGGGTCTTGCTTATGCCTGGAGGAAAGGAGCTTTGGAATGGAAGTAACAAAGAAACCGAAAATTAAATCTATCCCTTATGAGGAGTTTACAGACAACGAAACGTTGGAGAAACTGGTTCGGGAACTTAATGCCGGAGGCGCCAATGTTGCCCTTGGCGTACTGGACGATTTCGTCAATTGGGGACGCAGCAACTCACTGTGGCCTCTTACGTTTGCAACCAGCTGTTGCGGTATCGAATTCATGGCCCTCGGCGCAGCCCGCTACGATATGGCGCGCTTCGGGTTCGAGGTAGCCCGTGCCAGTCCGCGCCAGGCAGACATGATTATGGTTTGCGGAACAATAACCAACAAGATGGCTCCCGTTCTGAAACGTCTTTACGACCAGATGGCCGATCCGAAATATGTAGTAGCCGTAGGCGGCTGTGCCGTCAGCGGAGGCCCGTTCAAGAAATCCTATCACGTGGTGAACGGTGTGGACAAGATTCTGCCGGTGGATGTCTACATTCCCGGTTGCCCTCCGCGTCCGGAAGCATTCTACTACGGCATGATGCAATTGCAGCGTAAAGTGAAAATAGAGAAATACTTCGGTGGAGTAAACAGAAAAGAAGAGAACCACTAATCAGTACTTAAAAATATGGAAATAAAATACATAGAGCCCTCAGTCCTGCACGACGAAATGCTGCGTCTGCGGAAAGAGAAACAAATGGACTTCCTGGAATGCCTCAGCGGTATGGATTGGGGAATACCCGACGAGAAAGACGCACCGGACACCCCCCGCGGACTCGGCGTAGTCTATCTGTTGGAATCTACTATTACCAGCGAACGGATAGCGGTACGCACCGCCACTCTAAACCGGGAACATCCCGAACTTCCTTCCGTCAGCGATATCTGGAAAGCTGCGGATTTCAACGAGCGCGAAGTCTACGACTTTTACGGCATCGTTTTCATCGGTCATCCGGATATGCGCCGACTCTATCTGCGCAATGACTGGGTAGGCTATCCCATGCGTAAAGACAATGAGCCGGAAAAAGATAATCCGTTGCGTATGGACAACGAAGAAACGGTGGACACCACCATGGAATTGGAGCTGAATCCCGACGGTAGCATCAAGAATAAGGAAATGCAACTTTTCGGTGATGAGGAATATGTGGTGAACATCGGTCCCCAACATCCGGCCACCCACGGCGTAATGCGCTTCCGTGTATCATTGGAGGGTGAAATCATCGACAAGATTGATGCCAACTGCGGCTACATCCACCGGGGTATCGAGAAGATGTGCGAAAGCCTGACCTATCCGCAGACCTTGGCTCTGACCGACCGTCTGGACTACCTGGGCGCACACCAGAACCGCCATGCCTTGTGCATGTGTATCGAAAAGGCAATGGGCGTGGAAGTAAGCGAACGCGTGCAGTACATACGTACCATCATGGACGAGTTGCAGCGAATAGACTCTCACCTGCTGTTCTATTCTTGTCTTGCTATGGACCTGGGTGCATTAACGGCCTTCTTCTACGGTTTCCGCGACCGCGAAAAGATACTCGACATCTTTGAGGAAACTTGCGGCGGACGCCTCATCATGAACTACAACACCATCGGTGGCGTGCAGGCAGACATTGCTCCCGGCTTCGTAAAGAAAGTGAAGGAGTTTATCCCCTACCTCCGCGGTATCCTACACGAATATCACGACGTATTCACCGGGAACATCATTGCCCAGCAACGTCTGAAAGGTGTGGGTATACTCTCACGGGAAGATGCCATCGCCTTTGGAGCTACCGGAGGCACCGGACGCGCCAGCGGATGGGCCTGCGACGTGCGTAAGCGTATGCCATATGCCGTATATGACAAGGTGGACTTTAAAGAAATCATCCGCACCGAAGGCGATTCATGGGCACGTTACCTTATCCGTATGGATGAAATTCTGGAGAGCCTGAAGATTATCGAGCAACTGATAGACAACATCCCGGAAGGAGCCTACCAGGAAAAGATGAAACCTATTATCCGCGTACCGGAAGGCACTTATTATGCAGCCGTAGAAGGTAGCCGCGGTGAGTTCGGCGTCTTCCTCGAAAGCCACGGTGACAAAACGCCTTACCGCCTGCACTTCCGCAGTACGGGTTTGCCATTGGTATCGACCGTAAACACGATTTGCCGCGGAGCTAAAATCGCCGACCTTATTGCCATTGGCGGAACATTGGATTATGTAGTACCAGATATTGACAGATAAAAGGATTTACGATTTGACAATTTACAATTTACCATGCGGAATTACAGCGCAGCCAAATTGTAAATTGTACATTGTGAATTGTAAATCAAAAAGCGCCTCGTAAATTGTAAATAGTAAATTGTAAATAGTAAATGAACAACGTGTTTGACTTTAGTATAGTAACCAACTGGATACACCAGATGCTGACTTCCCTGATGCCGGAAGGTCTGGCAATATTCCTCGAATGCGTGGTGATTGGCGTATGCATCATTTTGATGTATGCCGTGCTTGCCATCATCCTGATTTACATGGAGCGTAAAATATGCGCCTTCTTCCAATGCCGCCTCGGTCCGATGCGCGTGGGGAAATGGGGATTGCTCCAAGTGCCCTGCGACGTCATCAAGATGTTGACAAAGGAAATCATTGATTTGAAATTCTCTGACCGGTTCCTCTACAATCTGGCACCGTTCATGGTAATCATCGCTTCTTTCCTGACATTTGCCTGCCTGCCCATCAACAAGGGATTGGAGGTATTGGACTTCAATGTAGGAGTGTTCTTCCTGCTGGCTGCATCGAGTATCGGCGTAGTGGGTATCCTGCTGGCAGGCTGGAGTTCCAACAATAAATTCTCGCTGATTGGAGCCATGCGAAGCGGTGCGCAGATTATCAGCTACGAGTTGTCCTGCGGATTGAGCATACTGACAATGGTAGTGTTGATGGGAACCATGCAGTTCTCCGAAATAGTAGAAGGACAAGCTGACGGCTGGTTCATCTTCAAGGGACATATCCCTGCATTGATAGCCTTCATCATCTACCTCATTGCCGGAAATGCGGAAACCAACCGCGGTCCCTTCGACTTGCCCGAAGCCGAAAGCGAGTTGACTGCCGGATACCATACGGAATACAGCGGTATGGGCTTCGGATTCTTCTATCTGGCAGAATATTTGAATCTGTTTATCGTAGCCTCCGTGGCAGCCACCATCTTCCTGGGAGGCTGGATGCCGCTACACATCGTAGGCCTGGACGGCTTCAACGCAGTGATGGATTACATTCCGGGATTTGTATGGTTCTTCGGAAAGGCCTTCTTCGTAGTCTTCCTGCTGATGTGGATAAAGTGGACCTTCCCCCGCCTGCGTATTGACCAGATTCTGAATCTGGAGTGGAAGTACCTGGTACCCATCTCTATGGTGAACTTGATTTTGATGGTATTAATTGTAGTATTTAAATTGCATTTCTAACCGGCGTAGCGCCGGAGCAAGATTTCCTTGCGGATAATTTTAATAAAGGCAAAAGTAATGAAAGAAAAGAACTCTTATATCGGCGGACTCATACACGGCGTCACTTCTCTGCTGACGGGTATGAAGACAACCATGACCGTATTCTGCCGACGAAAGACTACCGAACAATATCCGGAAAACCGCTCGACATTGAAACTCTCCGACCGTTTCCGTGGCACGCTGACCATGCCCCATAATGATAAAAATGAACATCGGTGTGTAGCTTGCGGTTTGTGCCAGATGGCTTGTCCCAACGACACCATCAAGGTGACCGGCGAGATGATTGAAACGGAAGACGGCAAGAAAAAGAAGATATTGGCTAAGTACGAGTACGACCTCGGTTCGTGCATGTTCTGCCAACTCTGTGTGAATGCCTGCCCTCACGATGCCATCACGTTCGACCAGGATTTTGAGCATGCTGTGTTCGACCGCACGAAACTGGTCATGACGCTGAACCGTCCGGGCAGCCATGTAGAAGAAAAAAAGAAACCCGTTGCTCCCAAAGAAGAGACAACAAAGTAATTCGTTAATAGTAACTTGTAATTAAACAACATGGAAATAACTCTTGAAACAGTAGTATTCTACTTCCTTGCGGCCTTTATCACCGTATTTTCCATCTTGACGGTAACGACCCACCGCATGGTGCGCTCGGCCACCTACCTGCTGTTCGTGCTTTTCGGTACGGCAGGCATCTACTTTCTGCTGGGTTACACCTTCCTCGGTTCCGTGCAGATTATGGTCTATGCCGGCGGTATCGTGGTACTCTACGTCTTCTCCATACTGCTTACCAGTGGCGAAGGCGATGTCATCGAGAAGTTAAAGCGTAGCAGATTCCTTGCCGGACTGGGTGCCACCGTGGGCGGTGCCATCATCGTAGTATTCATCACTTTGAAGCATAAGTTCATTGCCACCACCGACGTGGAGCCTTTGGAAGTCAACATCAAGACCATCGGTCACCACATGCTGAGCGGTGACAAGTATGGTTATCTGCTTCCCTTCGAAGCTGTCAGCATTTTATTATTGGCATGTATCGTAGGCGGATTATTAATAGCACGTAAAAGATAAGAATTATGATACACATGGAATATTA
>ENA-OPCF01000444-OPCF01000444.1-human-gut-metagenome-genome-assembly--contig:-NODE-444-length-27369-cov-6.108040_pt1 | contig 27369 bp, 23 predicted proteins | sample MGYA00241077_ERZ501470 | MGnify/ENA primary metagenome ERZ501470 (study PRJEB25962, sample SAMEA2042571) | human gut metagenome | biome: human gut; feature: human-associated habitat; material: faeces... | reverse complement strand
TTTGAGACTTAAATCGCTGCACTTCGGAAGGACGTGCGTGGACAAAAACCAGATTACGGATGACGGGAACCAAAGCACGGACTTTCCTGCCCCTACGGATACTTATCTTATATTGCATGGGAATGAAACAGCCAAGATTTGCCTTTTCGAGAAGATGCATAGCCTCAAGCTCCCTGCGGTATGTGGCACGCATGGCAAACCAAACTTCGGTCTCTTTATCCATTTCTATTCTTGCTAATTTTACTTAGAAAAAGGTATTCCTTGGGGGCTTTGAACTACTATTACAGAACTGTAGTTCAATCACTTGCGAGCATTTTATGGGAAGTTTGACAAGCACTATGCCCTTCTTGTCAACAGATTCTCTGCGGTTGTTCATTACCTTTTGGTAAGAGACTATAAACGAACGTATTAGAAACAAAAAAGCGTTTTTTAATCGTACGTTTAAAAAACACCTATTTCGAACTTATACAAGACATACTCAAAGAGCTAAAAATAAGAAGATTTTAACTGATTACATATATTGCATATACTACTGAAATTCAATGCAATATACTTATCATTGTTTATTATTAGGAACATTTTTCTATCAAACATTTTGCCATTACAAAAAACGTCTCTATCTTTGCGTTCATTAAACGTACGTTTTTTAAACAGCATATCATCTTATATATCAACCATTTACAACTCACCCTTCACATTTCCCTCCAAAATCCCCTTATTTCTCCCTCACTTTTTATACTTTCGCATTTTTTAACCAGAATAAAAAACAGTTAAACGAACGAAGAATTACACAAATGAAAGAACTCAAAAAAAGAAGCATCTCAACAGTAACGAACAGAGAAGCATGTCGTATCAATCTGATACACAGAAAATAAAAGTAACAAAAGTCAAAGAGCACTGCTCCATAGTGAACGAAAATCTATTGTCAGAACGGGTTTACTACGGAGACCAGACCCATGTTTATGTAGGTTACTTAAGAGCCTTTAAATCAGGCTATTTTGAAGGAACAAATATCAAGAAAATTACAGATATAGCCAAACTATTCGTTGCTTCCGAAAACTTCACAAAGAGAACCAGAGGAGAGCAAAAGCCTTTGACTTACAGTACGATAATCACCGAATTGGAGAAGGTATGGGCCATCATAAAACGGGAAGATACCACACTGATTGACCCATACGGATATGATGTAAGGATAAATCACTGATAGTTCAGTACCTGGAAAGGCAGTAATTTTGCCGCCGTCAGCAACCGGACAGAAGGGCTACACCTTTCTTGTCGGATGGTGTAGCCTCAACAAGGCAAGGGCGTAGCCATCCGTACTGAAAGGAGTAGCCCTTTTTCATTGCTGATTATCATACATTTACTAACCCTAAAAACATAAAAAATGGGAAAAGAGAAAACTGAATTTGAGGAGCAATTTGTATCCAAAACAGAAAAAGCAAAAAAGCTATGGGAAAAACGGATTATGGAAAACACGACATTGAGCATGGAGTCTGTACAATGGATGGCACAGCGCATAAATTCCCTACTGGAATACATGCAATACGGATATGCATTGATAGCCTACCGAAAGCAGGACGGCAGCTTCTACATGGGAAAAGGAACCCTTGTTTCCTACGAAAGCGACTTCAAAAAGAAACATGACATGACAAGCATTAAAGCTCACGTAGCCTATTGGGACGCGGAACAACAAGGCTGGCGGACTTTTCTGATTGAGAACTTTATGGAATGGAGACCGATAGTAAACTAACAAAAAAACACCAATATCAAAAGCTATGGAGGCTTATTTACTACATGATGCCAATGCCGGCAGCAACCTAAAATTAATGATTATGATACAAGAAGAAGGTATGAAAGGATATGGCATTTACTGGACAGTGCTCGAATTCCTCAGATTGCAGAATGAATATAAAGCCAGCCTGAAAGTGATTCCCATACTGGCACAAAAAGCAAGGGTGACAACCGCCACACTGAAGCGAATCATCTATGACTATGCGCTGTTCGAGGTGAACGAGACAAGCTTCTCATCCCCCGGACTAAGCCGCCGCATGGAGCCATGGGACGCCCAACAAGAAGCTAAAAAGGAAGCCGGACGTCGCGGTGGACTGGTTAACCAGCAGAGAATCAGGGATGCCAAGACAAGCAGCGCTTTAGCAAATAAACTAAATAAAGAGAATAAAGAAAACCCCTCTCTATCTCCCCAAGGGGAGACGGGAAGAAGGAAGGAGGAGATTCTTCTGACTCCACCGGAGTACACGCTCAACAGACAGACGCATAATTACCAAGGCCTAATGGAAGAACTGGCAAGGCAGAAAGTAACCGACATCCACGATTTGAATGCCATCCTAAGACTGACAGATTTTGGAAAACTGGGAGGGAAAATCTGGAAAATCCTATATGAGTTGAACAGCTCACCCCAACTGAAAGCCCGCATCGTGATGCCCGGAAAGTACATACTGAAATTACTCAGGGGTTAGATTTAATAAAAGAAATATAATACTTATCTTTGCGTTCAAAACAAAACACCCTAATCATTATGAATCTGAAAAAACTATTTTTTGCTTCCGCCCTGCTCTTTGCTGCATGCGGCACTATCCAGGCCCAGGAAGTCATTGCCCACCGTGGTTTCTGGACTACAGACGGTTCGGCTCAGAACTCCCTTGCCGCACTTGTAAAGGCTGATTCTATCCACTGCTACGGCTCCGAGTTCGACGTTTGGCTCACCACAGACAATCAGCTGGTTGTCAATCATGACGCCACCTTTAAAGGCGTGACTATGCAAGATGCCACAGCCAAGGTATGCACCGCCGTACAACTGGACAACGGCGAACAACTCCCTACCCTGCAACAGTATCTGGACAAGGCAAAAAGCCTGAAAACCCGCCTTATCCTCGAACTGAAAGCCCACAAGACTCCCGAACAGGAAACACGAGCCGTAGAGGGTATCGTAAAAATGATAAAGGACAAAGGGCTGGAGGACCGTACGGAATATATCACCTTCTCCCAACATGCCACCAAGGAATTTATCCGTCTGGCACCCAAAGGCACCCCCGTCTACTACCTGACCGGTGACCTTACCCCCAAAGAGTTGAAAGCATGGGGTTGTGCCGGTCCCGACTATCACTTCAGTGTCTTCCAAAAACATCCTGAATGGATAAAGGAATGCCACGACCTCGGCATGAAAGTAAACGCCTGGACCGTAAACGAAGCCAAAGACATGGAATGGCTCATCAGCCAAGGAGTAGATTTCATTACAACCAATGAGCCGGTAGTGCTGGAAGAAATTTTAAAGAAAAAATAGCCGCTCCTTATACATTTAGAAACAAAAACCAAACAAACCGCTTCATTATGTCCGCAATGGAGCGGTTTATTGTTTTCAAAAAGATAGCAATTAGCCCTATAAAAAATCTTTTTTCTTATTTTGAATCAAACTAAACTTTCACATGGATTACAATTTATATAAAAACAAAGCCATATGCTTTTAAATTGAAAGCCTGACAGTAGATATTCTCATTGAATGAAAGTTTCGCTAAAAAATAATAGAAAATAGATATGCTTTACAGTTAATTATAAAACAAAACGTCGTATATTTGCATCGAAATAAAACAAAAGGATATATTAACCAACCGATAAAGGACAAAATGACAAGAGCTATAAAATTCACCAAGATGCACGGTGCCGGAAACGACTACATTTATGTAGATACGACCCAATATCCTATCAGCCATCCGGAAGAACTTGCGAGGGCATGGAGTGCACCGCATACGGGAATTGGAAGTGACGGTCTGGTACTTATCGGTTCTTCGGACAAGGCCGATTTCAGCATGCGGATATTCAATGCCGACGGCTCGGAGGCCCGGATGTGCGGCAATGCAAGCCGCTGCATCGGAAAATATCTTTTTGACTACGGACTGACCTCCAAAACAGAAATCGCACTCGATACACTGTCAGGTATAAGGATGCTAAACCTGCACTTGGCAGACGGAAAGGTCAACTCTGTAACCGTAGACATGGGCATACCTGCCGACGAACCGGCAGACTACGACGGCAAAGGAGCCAAACCGATGAAAGAACAGCCCATCGAAATGGACGGAGAACGATATGTAGGGACCACCGTATCCATGGGAAACCCGCATCTGGTAATCTTTGTCAATGATATTGAAGCCATCGACCTTACAGTCATCGGTCCCAAACTGGAGAATCACCCTCTCTTCCCCGGACGCATCAATGTAGAATTTGCCCAGATATTGGGAGAAGGAAAAATAAGGATGCGTGTCTGGGAACGAGGCTCGGGCATCACCCAAGCCTGCGGAACCGGAGCTTGTGCCACCGCCGTGGCAGCCTTCCTCACCGAACGCGCAGGAAGGGAATCCATCATCGTCATGGACGGAGGCTCACTCACCATCCGATGGGACATCGCCACCAGGCATGTACTGATGACGGGAGAAGCCACCAAAGTATTCGACGGCAAAATTGAATTAATTGACTAACCACCAACTATCAACCAAGAAAAGATTATGGCATTAGTAAACGAACATTTTTTAAAGCTACCGGGCAGTTATCTGTTTTCAGACATAGCCAAGAAGGTAAATACTTTCAGGATAACACATCCCAAGCAAGAGGTCATCCGTCTGGGTATCGGAGACGTTACCCGGCCACTGCCACCGGTCTGCATCGAAGCGATGCACAAGGCAGTGGAGGAGATGGCTGACGCACGGACATTCCGTGGATATGGTCCCGAGCAAGGATACGACTTCCTGATAGAAGCCATCATCAAGCACGATTACCTTCCACGCGGCATCCACTTCGGTCCTACGGAAATCTTCGTGAACGACGGAGCAAAGAGCGACACAGGAAACATCGGCGACATTCTCCGCCACGACAACAGCGTGGGAGTGACCGACCCTATTTATCCGGTCTATATAGACAGCAACGTGATGTGCGGACGTGCCGGAGTATTGGAAGGAAACGGTCAGTGGAGCAACGTCACCTACATGCCTTGTACCGCCGAGAACGACTTCATCCCGGAGATTCCGGACAAGCGCATCGACATCGTCTACCTCTGCTATCCCAACAACCCGACGGGCACCACCCTGACCAAGCCCGAGCTGAAGAAATGGGTGGACTATGCGCTCGCCAACGACACGCTGATTCTGTTCGATGCCGCCTACGAAGCCTTCATCCGCGAAGATGACGTGCCCCACTCCATCTACGAGATAAAAGGAGCGAAGAAATGCGCCATCGAGTTCCGCAGCTTCTCGAAGACTGCCGGATTCACGGGAGTACGCTGCGGCTACACCGTTGTGCCGAAAGAACTCACTGCCGCCACGCTGGAAGGCGAACGCATCCCGTTGAACAAGCTCTGGAACCGCCGCCAATGCACCAAGTTCAACGGCACCAGCTACATCACCCAACGGGCGGCGGAAGCCATCTATACACCGGAAGGACAACGGCAGATAAAGGAAACGATAGATTACTATATGGACAATGCCCACACTATGAAGCAGGGCCTTGAAGCGGCCGGACTGAAAGTCTACGGCGGTGTGAACGCTCCTTACATCTGGCTGAAAACACCTGACGGAACGGGCTCCTGGCGGTTCTTTGAACAAATGCTGTATGAGGCCAATGTAGTGGGCACGCCGGGCGTAGGTTTCGGCCCCAGTGGTGAAGGATATATCCGGCTGACGGCCTTTGGAAAACACGAAGATTGCGTGGAAGCCATGAAGCGCATCCGGAAGTGGCTGAAATAAAAAACAATTGAATTAGTGAGGTACTTGCTATAATCGAGTCGGACTGATCATCCGGAATTTTTCTAAATTTAAAGGTAAAAAGGTATGAAAACAAGAAGTGTAAAATGGGGAATAATGGTAATGGCGCTATTATCAATGGCAATGCCTTTCACGGCAAAGGCTCAGGATAAAGTGGAAGCGTCGGCAGGTGTCGACCTCGTAAGCGGTTACGTGTGGCGTGGCCAGGATTTGGGAGGGGTAAGCCTCCAGCCGAGCGCATCCATCGCCTACAAAGGTTTCTCTCTGGGAGCTTGGGGCTCCGTAGGCATCGAGAGTTCGGACACGAAAGAGTTCGACCTCATACTGGGATATTCAACCGGAGGCTTCAGCGTATCGGTGACGGACTACTGGTACAATGTGACCGGAGATGGGGTGACAGCCAAATACTTCCAGTACGGTGCACACAATGCTGCCAACTCACATCTGTTCGAAGCGCAAATCGGCTATGATTTCGGCCCCGTAGCCGTAAACTGGTACACCAACTTTGCAGGCGACGACGGCGTTGACAAAGACGGTGACCGTGCTTATTCATCCTACATCTCCGTGGCAGCCCCCTTCACACTGGGCGGTCTGGACTGGACGGCCGAGATAGGCGCTACCCCTTGGGCCACGGACTTCTATGGAGCCAACGGATTTGCCGTATGCGACGTCAGCCTGGGAGTATCAAAAGACATCAAAATCGCCGATTCCTTCTCCCTCCCGTTGTTTGCCAAAGCAACCTGGAATCCAAGGTCTGAAGGTGCCTATTTCGTAGTCGGACTAAGTTTCTAAGATGAAAAACCTATGATTTACACACACCGAAAGGCAAATAGTAAATCGTAAATTGTCTAATCGTAAATTATTTAAGGTATGAAAAAGATTGAAGCTATTATCCGAAAGACCAAGTTCGAGGACGTGAAGGACGCGCTGCTCGAAGCGGACATCGAATGGTTCTCCTATTATGATGTACGGGGCATCGGGAAATCCAGACAAGCCCGTATCTACCGTGGTGTCATGTACGACACCAGTTCCATCGAGCGCATCCTTATCTCCATCGTGGTGCGCGACAAGAATGCGGAAAAGACCGTACAAGCCATCATCAAATCTGCACAAACCGGTGAAATCGGCGACGGACGTATCTTCGTCATCCCCATTGAGGATGCCATACGCATACGTACTGCAGAGAGAGGCGACATCGCACTCTACAATGCCGAACAAGAAAGATAACGGGCAGCTACAAACCACAACTAAGAAAATACAATACAACTAAAAGCAACAAGAAATTATGGACAAACATAGTAAATGCAGTCTCTACAGACTGCGTATGGCCCTTGCCATATCCATAGCATTCTGCTTCACTACAGATATATTTGCACAAGCCACCTCAACCACAGACAGTACAGCCATTGCCACTCCCGATACGGTAGGTGAACTGGTCAACGGACTGAACACCGTATGGATGCTGCTTGCCGCCATGCTGGTATTCTTCATGCAGCCGGGCTTTGCACTGGTCGAAGCCGGTTTTACAAGAGTAAAAAATACGGCCAATATCCTGATGAAGAACTTCGTTGACTTCATGTTTGGCAGTCTGCTCTACTGGTTCATCGGTTTCGGACTGATGTTCGGTGCAGGCGGATTCATAGGAATGCCCCATTTCTTCGACCTCTCGTTCTACGACGGCGGCGGGCTTCCCACGGAAGGTTTCCTGGTATTCCAGACTGTATTCTGCGCAACGGCTGCCACCATCGTGTCCGGCGCTATGGCAGAACGTACCAAATTCTCCATGTACCTGGTTTACACCATCTTCATCAGTGTGCTGATTTATCCCGTTTCCGGTCACTGGACTTGGGGCGGCGGCTGGCTGATGAACGGTGAGGCAGGTTCCTTCATGATGGAAACATTCGGAACAACTTTCCATGACTTCGCAGGTTCCACCATCGTCCACTCCGTAGGCGGCTGGATTGCCCTGGTAGGTGCGGCCATCCTCGGCCCGCGCATCGGGAAATACGGCAAAGACGGCAAGTCAAGAGCCATTCCGGGACATAACCTCACGATTGCGGCACTGGGTGTATTCATCCTTTGGTTCGGATGGTTCGGCTTCAACCCCGGTTCACAGTTGGCAGCAGCCACTACGGACGATGCAAGGGCCATCTCGCATGTATTCCTCACCACCAATCTGGCAGCCTGCGCAGGCGGTTTCTTTGCATTGGCGGTAAGCTGGATGAAATATGGCAAACCCTCCTTGTCTCTGACACTGAATGGCATTCTGGCCGGATTGGTAGGCATCACGGCCGGTTGTGACATGGTTTCTCCCTTCGGGGCGGTAATCATCGGCACCATCTGCGGCATCCTGATGATTTATTCGGTGGAATTCATCGACCGGACACTGAAAATTGACGACCCCGTAGGGGCCAGTTCCGTACACGGTGTCTGCGGTTTCACGGGAACCATCCTCACCGGACTGTTTTCCACCAGTGAGGGACTGTTTTACGGTGCAGGCTGGAGCTTTCTCGGAGCGCAGGTATTCGGTGCACTCGTAGTAGGCGCATGGGCAGCAGGCATGGGATTCATCATCTTCAAAGGACTCGACAAAATCCACGGCCTCCGCGTTTCCAAACGTGTGGAGGAAGAAGGACTCGACATTTACGAACACGGCGAATCGGCCTACGGTGCATAATGATTTTATCCCGGGCAGGTCTGACCGCCTTCCCGGGAACAACGAAACAAGAAGTTTTTTCACTCTAACATAGTTTTATTAAACCAACAATTACAACTCTAAGGTATTATGTCAAAATTGAGATTCAGAGTAGTAGAAACGGCGTTCAAGAAGAAACCCGTTGCAGTGGCAGTCCCGGCGGAACGTCCGTCAGAGTATTTTGCCAAGTATGTATTCAACAAGGAGAAGATGTTCCGCTATCTGCCAAGCAAGGTGTATGCCAAACTGACGGATGTGATTGACAACGGAGCTCCGCTGGACCGCAGCATAGCCGACGAGGTTGCCGCAGGTATGAAGAAATGGGCGGTTGAAATGGGGGCGACCCACTATACGCACTGGTTTCATCCGCTGACCGAAGGTACTGCCGAAAAGCACGATGCTTTTGTGGAACACGACGGCAAAGGCGGCGTGATGGAGGAATTCACCGGCAAACTGCTCGTGCAGCAGGAACCGGACGCTTCCAGTTTCCCGAACGGCGGTATCCGCAATACGTTCGAGGCACGTGGCTACTCGGCATGGGACCCCTCCTCCCCGGCATTCATCGTAGACGACACGCTCTGCATCCCGACTATTTTCATCGCCTATACCGGTGAGTCTCTGGACTACAAGGCACCGTTGCTGAAAGCCCTGCGTGCCGTAGACAAGGCTGCCGTCGACGTATGCCACTATTTCAATCCGGAAGTAAAGAAAGTGGTTGCCTATCTGGGCTGGGAGCAGGAATATTTTCTGGTTGACGAAGGGTTGTACGCCGCACGCCCCGACCTGCTGATGACCGGACGCACGCTGATGGGCCATGACAGCGCCAAGAACCAGCAGCTGGAAGACCATTACTTCGGGGCCATCCCCAGCCGTGTGGCCGCTTTCATGAAGGAACTGGAAATCGAAGCGCTGAAACTCGGCATCCCCGTCAAGACCCGTCACAACGAAGTGGCTCCCAACCAGTTCGAGCTGGCTCCCGTCTTCGAGGAATGCAACCTGGCGGTAGACCACAACATGCTCATCATGGCCTTGATGCGTAAAGTGGCACGTAACCACGGTTTCCGCGTACTGCTGCACGAAAAGCCCTTCAAGGGTGTCAACGGTAGCGGCAAGCATAATAACTGGTCGCTGGGTACGGACACCGGTATCCTGCTCCACGCACCCGGCAAACTGCCCGAAGAGAACCTGCGTTTCATCACCTTCGTAGTGAATACGCTGATGGCCGTATACCGTCACAACGGATTGCTGAAAGCCTCCATCTCCAGTGCGACGAACGCCCACCGGCTGGGTGCCAACGAAGCGCCTCCGGCCATCATCTCTTCCTTCCTGGGCAAGCAGTTGAGCCAGGTGCTGGAACACATCGAAGAGAGCACCAAGGACGATCTCGTCAGCCTCAGCGGCAAGCAAGGCATGAAGCTGGACATCCCGCAGATTCCGGAACTGATGATAGACAATACCGACCGCAACCGCACCAGCCCGTTCGCCTTCACCGGCAACCGCTTCGAGTTCCGCGCCGTGGGTTCCGAAGCCAACTGCGCCAGTGCCATGATTGCGCTGAACTCCGCCCTTGCCGAGCAGTTAGTGGAATTCAAGAAAGATGTGGACGAACTGATTGAAAAGGGTGAACCGAAAATCTCCGCCATCCTCGAAGTCATCCGCCGGTACATTAAAATCTGCAAGCCTATCCACTTTGACGGCAACGGTTACAGCGATGAATGGAAAGCCGAAGCAGCCCGCCGCGGTCTGGACTGCGAGACAAGTGTTCCCGTCATTTTCGACAACTACCTGAAACCGGAGAGCATCCGGATGTTCGAGTCCATCGGTGTCATGACGAAAAAGGAACTGGAAGCCCGTAACGAGGTGAAATGGGAAATGTACACCAAGAAAATACAGATTGAAGCCCGCGTGCTCGGAGATTTGGCCATGAACCACATTATCCCCGTAGCTACACAGTATCAGTCGGATTTGATTGACAACGTCTACAAGATGAAAGACCTGTTCCCCGCAGAGAAGGCTGCAAAACTGTCTGCCAAGAATCTGGAACTCATCGAAGAGATTGCCGACCGTACCGCCTTCATCAAGGAGCATGTGGATGCCATGATCGAGGCGCGCAAAGTGGCCAACAAAATTGAGAGTGAACGTGAAAAAGCCATCGCCTACCACGACAACATCGTACCGATGATGGAGGAAATCCGTTACCACATCGACAAGCTGGAACTCATCGTCGACAATCAGATGTGGACGTTGCCCAAATATCGCGAGTTACTGTTTATAAGATGAAAAATGAAGGATGAATCCTTAATCCCTATCTCATTCTTTTGTTGGTTGTTTTAAGTTTGCAGGGGGGAGAGGTGCCGCGAGGCAGTTCTCTCTCTTTTTTCGTCCATGCCAACAGTTGGCGGTAAGCCGGAAATAACCTATCTTTGCCCGTCAGATAAAACAATCCTGTCATCATGAAGAATTTACGTAACTGCTATGCAGCGTTCCTGCTGTTTGCCTTGCTGTCCGTTTCGGCTGCCGCCCCGGCACAAACCGATCTGCAGCAAAAACTGGGTCGGATTTCCACCATTACGGAAACCCGTCCGTTGGAGTCCACCCGGTTCTCCGAGAAGTATGTAACCTATTTTACCCAGCCGTTGGACCACCGTCGTCCCGAAAAGGGCAGTTTCCGCCAGCGTGTGATTGTCTCCCACGTCGGCTTCGACCGTCCCACGGTGATTGTAACCGAAGGCTATGGAGCCGCCTATGCCCTCAATCCCAAGTATCGCGAGGAACTTTCAGAGTTGCTCGATGCCAACATGATTTTTGTGGAATACCGTTATTTCCTGGAATCCACCCCTGAGCCTAAAGACTGGCAATACCTCACCGCCGAGAATTCTGCCGACGACCTGCACGCCGTCCGCAACGCCTTTAAAAGCATCTATCCCGGCAAATGGATTGCGACCGGCATCAGCAAGGGCGGGCAGACTACCCTGCTCTACCGCACTTTCTATCCGGACGATGTGGATATTTCCGTGCCTTATGTAGCTCCGCTCTGCTACGGGGTGGAAGACGGACGCCACGAGCCTTTCCTCAGGAAAGTGTCTACTCCGGAGGACCGCAAACGGATTGAGGACTTCCAGTTGGAAGTGTTGAAACGGAAAGCCGCACTGCTCCCCCGCTTTGAGAAATATTGCAATGAAAAAGGACTCAAGTTCCGTGCGCCCGTTGAAGAGATATACGACTATTGCGTGCTGGAGTATTCTTTTGCCCTTTGGCAGTGGGGAACTCCCGTCAGCAGCATTCCTGCCACCACGGCCTCGGACGATGAGATATTTGCCCATCTGCTCGGCATCAGTAATCCCGACTACTTCATTGCCGACAGTCCCACAGCCTCATTCTTCGTGCAGGCCGCCCGCGAACTGGGCTATTACGGCTACGATACGAAGCCTTTCAAGAAGTATCTTTCCATCCAATCGAGCAAGGATTACCTGCACCGCCTCATGCTCCCCGAAGAGCTGAAAGACATGCCCTTCGACAAGACCCTAAGCAAGAAAATCACGAAGTTCCTGAAAGAGAATGACCCGAAGATGATATTCATCTACGGACAGAACGACCCGTGGACAGCTGCCGGAGTGACCTGGCTGAAAGGAAAGAAAAACATCCATGTATTCGTAGAGCCCGGCGGAAGCCATCGGGCACGCATCGGCACACTGCCCGAAGAGGAAAAGAAGCAAGTGATGGAGCTGATAAATGAATGGTTGAAACAATAAAAACGGATGGTCCGTGTGGCATGAACAGACCATCCGTTTACTCCTGACAGACCATCTGTTCAACCTCAACAGATGGTCTGTTTTTTTATTCTATAATTTGTGCATCCTCAATATCGTCCACTGCCTTTACTGAAGCATCCGGTGTCTTCGGGCGGCGACGCGTAAACTTGAACCAGTTCAGCAGTTCCGAAGCCGCATAGACCAGACTGCTGATACCGATAATGATAAATGCCGTGGAGCGTACTCCCGTAGGATTGAACAGCGCAACCAAGCCGGCAAGCAGAATCAATACCGGAACCACATAAAAACCTCCCGGTACCGGCATCCAGCGACGGGCAGCGGAAAGCGAGGCAATCTGTTGCACTCCTCCCATCACCAGGATAAATCCCAATACAAATGTCAGCAAATCGGCAAAGAAACCGGGCATGATAATCAGCCACAAGCCAAACAGCAGGCTGCCCACTCCCTCGATAGGGAAACGGCTGCGCATCTCCGTGCTCTGTGCAAAGTAGCCTATGATGCTGATGAGCGAAGGCACCAGGAAAATGACACCTATCGTAATCACAAAGTAATCACCGGCTTGGTCGGGAAACATCACCAGCACCAAACCGATAACCAGCGCACATATAGCACGCAAAAATGAATAACTTAATCCTTTCATGAGTCTATGTTTTTTTGCGAAGATACATCTTTATCCGAATAACTCCACACGAAAATCCCGAAAAATCAGTTTACATTCAGCCAGGCATTCATATCTTCGGCCACAAAGAGCCAGTATAATAACAACAGTACAGCAATAACCACGCCTATGGCAACTAAATGTTTTCTATTCATAGTTTGTTCCTTTCTTTTTTTGAATGAATATTCGTTTTTACTACACTTATAAGAACAATATTTCAAGAAAAATGTTCTTATCCAGAAAAAAAGTCATATTTATTTTGGCAGTTAAAACAAAGTGCTTATATTTGTCGCGAAAACGAAGACAGGCTGCACCTCAGCATAAAAAATGAACAAGTTCATTTTATTATACATTCGGTTTGCACTGTCTTTGCCCCCGATAAAACAAAAAAGTCAATGAAAACAATGTTAGTAAATACATATTGGTGGTGGCACCCGTTACAACTCCGACAGTCGTAAGGGAGCAGCGCTCGTATGTATATATGTAATATATAGTAAAAAACAAAAAGAGCCCTGTCGCACCAAGCGACGGGGCTTTTTTCGTTTAAACAATAATGCGTTTTGATTTCTGAAATAGTAAATAGTAAATCGTCAAATAGTAAATAACATGATGAATTTCTTAGTTGACAAAGAAGGTTATTACGGAGAGTTCGGCGGGGCATACGTTCCCGAAATCCTCCACAAATGTGTAGAAGAGTTGCAGAACACCTACCTCAAGGTGCTGCAAAGTGAGGACTTCAAGCGTGAATACGACCAGTTGCTGCGCGACTACGTGGGACGCCCTTCCCCACTCTACTTGGCACACCGCTTGTCCGAGAAGTACGGTTGCCGGATTTACCTCAAGCGTGAAGACCTGAACCATACCGGTGCCCACAAAATCAACAACAGCATCGGGCAGGTATTGCTGGCACGCCGCATGGGCAAGCGCCGCATCATCGCCGAAACCGGAGCCGGGCAGCACGGGGTGGCCACAGCCACCGTCTGCGCCTTGATGAACATGGAATGCATCGTCTACATGGGTAAGACCGACGTAGAGCGCCAGCGCGTCAATGTGGAGAAGATGAAGATGCTCGGCGCCACCGTCGTTCCCGTCACCAGTGGCAATATGACGTTGAAGGACGCCACCAACGAAGCCATCCGCGACTGGTGCTGCCATCCGTCGGACACCTACTACGTGATAGGTTCCACTGTCGGCCCGCATCCGTATCCCGACATGGTGGCACGCCTGCAGTCTGTCATCAGCGAAGAAATAAGGAAGCAGCTCCTTGAACACGAGGGACGCGAATGCCCCGACTACCTCATCGCCTGCGTAGGTGGAGGAAGCAATGCAGCCGGCACCATCTATCACTACGTCAACGACCCGCACGTGCAAATCGTCCTCGCCGAAGCCGGCGGAAAAGGCATTGAAACGGGAATGACAGCCGCCACCATCGCCCTCGGCAAGATGGGCATCATCCACGGCTCGCGCACCTACGTCATCCAGAACGAGGACGGACAGATAGAAGAGCCCTATTCCATCTCTGCCGGACTGGACTATCCGGGCATCGGCCCCATGCACGCCAACCTTGCCAAGCAGAAGCGTGCCATCGTCCTCGCCGTCAACGACGACGAAGCCATCCGCGCCGCCTACGAACTGACCCGGCTCGAGGGCATCATCCCCGCATTGGAAAGTGCCCACGCACTGGGTGCGCTGGAGAAGATGAGGTTCAAGCCGACGGACGTGGTGGTGCTGACGGTGTCGGGACGGGGGGATAAGGATATAGAGACGTATTTGAGTGATGAGTGATGAGTTATAAGTGATGAGTTATTTGAAAATACGAGATACAATGAAATAAAATACAAGATACAATGAAACAATATGATTATAAAACAATCAGCCGCACCATGCTCGGTGACTTGCATACGCCGGTGAGCACGTATCTGAAGGTGCGTGACATCTTTCCGCAGAGCGCACTTATGGAGAGTTCCGACTATCATGGCAGTGAGAACAACCGCTCGTTCATCGCTCTGTGTCCGCTGGCAAGTGTCAGCATAGACCACGGCACGGCTATCTTCCGCCTGCCGGACGACAGCCGCGAAGAGCATCCCATAACCGATACATACCGGGTGGAGAATGCCTTGAACGATTTCCGCGCCCGCTTCCGCGTGGAGGGCGAATACAGCAATTACTGCGGACTCTACGGATACACCTCCTTCAATGCTGTCCGCTACTTCGAGAATATCCCCGTGAAGGACAGCCGCGAAGCTACCAACGATGCGCCGGACATGCTGTACATATTATATAAGTACCTCATCGTCTTCAACGACTTCAAGAATGAGATGCTGCTTCTCGAGATGCTGGCGCCCGGCGAGACCAGCGAACTGGACCAGGTGCAGAAGGCCATCCATAACCGCAACTACACCGCCTACGATTTCCGCGCCGTCGGCCCCACCACCTCCCCACTTACGGACGAGGAGCACAAGGCGAATATCCGCCGCGGCATCGCCCACTGTCTGCGCGGCGACGTTTTCCAGATAGTCCTCTCCCGCCGATTCGAGCAGCGTTTCACAGGCGATGACTTCAAGCTCTACCGTGCCCTGCGCAGCATCAACCCTTCTCCCTATCTGTTCTATTTCGACTTCGGGGGCTTCCGCATTTTCGGCTCGTCTCCCGAAACCCATTGCCGTATCGAAGGCCGCCATGCCTACATCGACCCCATTGCCGGAACCACGAAGCGCACCGGCGATGCAGAGCAGGACGCCCTCAATGCCCGGTACCTGCACGACGACCCCAAAGAGAACGCCGAACACGTGATGCTGGTGGACCTTGCCCGCAACGACCTCTCCCGCAACTGCCGCGATGTAAAGGTGGACTTCTATAAGGAGATGCAGTATTACAGCCATGTCATCCACCTCGTCAGCCGTGTCAGCGGAACGCTCCGCGAAGAGGCCGACCCCGTCAAGGCCTTCATCGACACCTTCCCTGCCGGTACCCTGAGCGGCGCCCCCAAGGTACGCGCCATGCAACTCATCAGCCAGCTGGAACCGCACAACCGTGGAGCCTACGGCGGCTGCATCGGTTTCATCGGACTGAACGGCTCGCTGAACCAGGCGATTACGATTCGTACTTTTGTCAGCCGCAACGGTGTCCTCTGGTTCCAGGCAGGCGGCGGCATCGTAGCCAAGAGCAACGACGAGTACGAACTGCAAGAGGTGAACAACAAGCTCGGCGCACTGAAAAAGGCGATTGAGATGGCAGAAAAAATGTGAGTTTATGTACGATTTGACGATTTACGATGTACGATTTGCCATGCGGCGTACATTGCGCAGCCAAATCGTACATCGTAAATAAAGTAACTTCAATCGTACATCGTAAATCGTCAAATAGTAAATAAAATAGATTGTAAATACAAAAGATGAAAACAGTTATCATAGACAATTACGACTCCTTCACCTACAACCTTGCCCATCTGGTGAAAGAGCTTGGCGCAGAAGTGGATGTGCTGCGCAACGATAAATTCCGGCTCGAAGAATTGGAGCCATACGATAAAATCATCCTCTCACCCGGTCCCGGTGTCCCCGAGGAAGCCGGACTGCTGCTGGATGTCATCCGCACCTATGCCGGACGGAAACCCATACTCGGTGTCTGTCTGGGCGAACAAGCCATCGGACAAGCGTTCGGTGGAAAGCTGGTCAATCTGGAAGAGGTGTTCCATGGGGTACAGACGGAGATAAGGATGAAGGGGGAAGGATTAAGGATTAGGGATGAAGGATTAGGGGGGAAGGATTATGAAGGTATTTCTCTCGAAGAAGACTATATCTTCTGCGGTTTACCCGATAGGATTCCCGTCGGACGATACCACTCCTGGGTGGTCGATACGGAGGACTTTCCCGAAGCGCTGGCCATTACCGCCATCAGCCCCGAAGGACAAATCATGGCGCTGAAACATCGGGAGTATGACATACACGGCATCCAGTTCCATCCTGAATCGGTACTGACACCCGACGGAAAAACAATCGTAAAAAACTGGCTTTTCAAATGAGGCACTTCAGAAAAAGAGTAAATTCAATCGTCAAATCGTAAATCGTCAAATCGTAAATAAAAAGATGAAAGCAATACTCACCCGTCTCTTCAACCACGAAGAGCTCACGTCGGAGGAGACCAAACAAATCCTCCTCAACATCACCAAGGAAATGTATCCTGAGGCGCAGATAGCAGCCTTGCTCACTGCCTTCCAGATGCGGAGCATCACTGTGGACGAGCTTATCGGTTTCCGCGAAGCACTGATGGAGACACGCCTTCCCATCGACTTCGCCCCCTATCGCCCCATCGACATTGTAGGTACGGGCGGCGACGGAAAGAACACCTTCAACATCTCCACCTGCGCTTGCTTCGTGGTGGCGGGAGCCGGCTACAAGGTTGCCAAGCACGGCAACTACGGAGCCACTTCCGTGAGCGGAGCCAGCAATGTCATCGAGCAGCACGGCGTACGCTTCACCAACAACCCCGACACGCTGAAACGCAGCATGGAGGAGTGCAACATCGCCTACCTTCATGCCCAGCTTTTCAATCCGGCGATGAAGTTTGTCGGTCCCGTACGCAAGACGCTGGGAGTGCGCACCTTGTTCAATCTGCTCGGCCCGCTGGTGAATCCATGCTGTCCGGCATACCAGCTGCTCGGTGTGGCAGACCTCTCGCAGATGCGCCTATACACCAACGTATTCTATAAACTCGGCATTGACTTTGCCGTGGTCAACAGCCTCGACAGCTACGACGAAATCTCCCTGACGGACGAGTTCAAGGTGATGACCCGCAACTATGAGCGCATCTACCGTCCGCAAGCCCTCGGCTTCAAGGATGCCCGTCCCGAAGAACTCTTCGGCGGCGTATGCAAGGAAGATGCCGCCCGCATCTTCGACAATATCCTTACGGGGCATGCCACACCTGCACAAACGCAATGCGTCATTGTCAACGCCGCCTTTGCCATCCAGGTGATGGAGCCGCAGAAAGAGATTGAAGAGTGCATCGCCATCGCACGCGAATCATTGGATAGCGGACGGGCGCTGGCGACACTGAAAAAATTTATCGAGATTAATAAATGAAGCAATGAAAGATATACTGTCCGAAATCATCGCCCATAAGCAAACAGAGATTGAACTGCAGAAGCAGACCGTCTCTCCGGAACAGTTGCAGGAGCAGGCCGGAATCATCATCCGGGAGAATGCGGCACACCACCGCAGCATGAAGCAGGCCCTTGCCGCTTCTTCTACAGGAATCATCTCCGAGTTCAAACGCCGTTCACCCTCTAAAGGCTGGATAAACGAGGCTGCCCAAGCAGAGGAAATACCCGCCTCCTACGAAGCCGCCGGCGCCGCCGCCCTCTCCATCCTGACGGATGAGAAGTTCTTCGGCGGTACGCTGCGCGACATCCGCACGGCCCGTCCGCTCGTCCGCATCCCCATTCTGCGCAAGGACTTCATCATCGACGAGTACCAGCTTCTGCAAGCCTGCATCGTAGGTGCCGACGCCGTATTGCTCATTGCCGCCTGCCTCAGTCCGGAGCAGTGTAGCACCCTCACCGCCCAAGCCCACGAACTCGGGCTGGAGGTATTGCTCGAAATCCACAGCCCTTCGGAACTCTCCTATATAAATAAGGAGGTCGACATGGTGGGTGTCAACAACCGCAACCTCGGCTCCTTCGTCACCGATGTAGAAAACTCCTTCCGGATAGCCCGGCAACTGCGCGAAGCCACCCACGGACCGGCATCCCCGCTCCTTGTTTCCGAAAGCGGCATCTCCGACCCCGAAACCATCTGCCGCCTGCGTGCCGCCGGCTTCCGCGGTTTCCTCATCGGCGAAACCTTCATGAAAACAGCCAATCCGGGCGAAACCCTGAAAGAGTTCATCCAAGACAGTCTCTTAATTGATAATTAAAAGTTGAAAGTTGATAATTGTAAATACAAAAGTCTCTCATACAGCGTTACATCGCGCAGCCAAATTGTAAATAGTAAATTGTAAATCGTAAATAAAATGTCTCCTCTCATCAAAGTATGCGGAATGACCGAAGCAGAAAACATCCGCAATGTAGAACTGCAAGGTGTAGATATGATTGGTTTTATCTTCTACCCCAAATCTCCCCGTTGTCTGTGCCAAATGCCCGGGTATCTGCCAGCCTGCGCCAAGCGTGTCGGCGTCTTTGTCAACGAAAGTAAGGAAAACATCCTGATGTATACCGACCGTTTCAGCCTGGACTACATCCAGCTGCATGGCAATGAGGCTCCCGAGTACTGCCGTTCCCTGCACAATGCAGGCCTGCACCTCATCAAGGCTTTCTCCATCTTGCTGCCCAAGGACCTGCTTTCCGTATCTGCCTACAATGGTCTGTGCGACTATTACCTCTTCGACACCAAGACCCCGCAGTACGGCGGTTCCGGCAACCAGTTCGACTGGAACCTCCTGCACCGCTACAACGGTCCCACCCCGTTCCTGCTCAGCGGTGGCATCAACCCCTACAGCGTAAAAGCCCTCCGGGAGTTCCGCCATCCCTATTTCGCAGGTATCGACATCAACAGCCGTTTCGAGACGGCACCGGGAATAAAGGATGTGGAACGCATCTCAAACTTCCTGAAAGAACTCAAGGGAGGTACGATTTGACGATTTACTATTTACTATTTGGCTGCGCAATATACGCCACATGGCAAATTGTACATTGTACATGGTAAATAGTAAATAGTAAATCGTAAATTGTAAAATTGTAAAATTGTAAATCGTAACATGCAGCATATAGTGCGCAGCCAAATAGTAAATTGTAAATTGTAAAATTGTAAATAGAAATAGTATGTTGAACCGCATTAACCAACTTTTCCAGGACAGCCCCAAGAATCTGCTGTCCATTTACTTTTGTGCAGGCTGTCCCAACCTCGACGGCACTGCCGACGTTATCCGTGCCCTCGAACGAAACGGGGTCAGCATGATTGAAATCGGAATTCCGTTCAGTGACCCCATGGCCGACGGCATTGTCATCCAGAATGCCGCCACCCGCGCCCTGCGTGGCGGCATGTCCCTCCGTCTGCTTTTCGAACAGTTGCGCGACATCCGTCGCGATGTCCGCATCCCGCTTGTCCTTATGGGATACCTCAATCCCATCATGCAGTTCGGCTTCGAAGCCTTCTGCCAGAAGTGCGTGGAATGCGGCATCGACGGCGTCATCATTCCCGACCTCCCCTTCCGCGACTACGAAGAGAGCTACAAAGCCATCGCCTCGAAGTATGACATCCGTGTCATCATGCTCATTACCCCCGAAACCAGCGAAGCCCGCGTCCGCGAGATAGATGCCCACACCGACGGATTCATCTATCTGGTGTCCAGTGCCGCTACCACCGGTGCCCAGAAAGACTTCGACACCCGGAAGCAAGCCTACTTCAAGAAGATAGAGGATATGAACCTCCGCAATCCACGCATGGTAGGCTTCGGCATCAGCAACAAGCAGACATTCGATGCCGCTTGCGCCCACTCATCCGGTGCCATCATCGGCAGCCGCTTCGTCACGCTGCTCAACGAGAAGGAAGGAGATGCGGAAAAGGCTATCAGGCAGTTGAAGGAAGATTTGAAACAGTGAGCTTATTCAAATTTCATACAATATATTTTTCGCAATGAAAAAATAAAAGAGACAAAATCTGCAAAGACTTGTCTCTTTTATTTTCTCCCCATCTCATATTTCACTATCTTTGTGCCCGAAAAAAGCTCTAATACGAATATCATGAAAGTCGATTGCCCTTCCGTACTATTGATTTACACTGGCGGAACTATCGGAATGATAGAAAATCCCGAGACCGGTGCGCTTGAGAACTTCAACTTCGACCAACTGCTGCAGCATGTCCCCGAACTGAAGCGCTTCAACTACCGCATCTCATCCTATCAGTTCGACCCACCCATCGACTCTTCCGACATGGAGCCTTCCCTCTGGGCAAAGATTGTAAAAATCATCAACTACAACTACGACAATTTCGACGGCTTCGTCATCCTGCACGGCACCGATACGATGGCCTATACAGCCTCCGCCCTCAGTTTCATGCTCGAGAACCTTTCCAAGCCGGTCATCCTCACCGGTTCCCAGCTTCCCATCGGCACCCTGCGCACCGACGGGAAAGAGAACCTCATCACCGCCATTGAAATAGCCGCCGCCAAGCATCCGGACGGTACTCCTATCGTCCCCGAAGTGTGCATCTTCTTCGAGAACGAACTGATGCGGGGCAACCGTACCACCAAAATCAATGCCGAGAATTTCAACGCTTTCCGCTCCTTCAACTATCCCGCACTGGCAAAGGCAGGCATCCATATCCGCTATAACGAGCACCTCATCCGACGCCCCGACCCGTCGCGCCCCATGAAGCCGCACTACCTTTTCGACACCAATGTCGTAGTGCTCACCCTCTTTCCCGGCATCCAGGAAAGCATTATCAACTCCGTGCTTCATGTTCCCGGTCTGAAAGCCGTTGTCCTCAAGACCTTCGGTTCCGGCAATGCCCCCCAGAAAGAATGGTTCATCCGCCAGCTGAAAGAAGCCAGCGAACGTGGCATTGTCATCGTCAACATCACCCAATGCCAAAGTGGCGCCGTCGAGATGGGACGCTACGAAACCGGACTGCAACTTCTCCAGGCAGGGGTCATCAGCGGCTACGACAGCACCCCCGAATGTGCCGTCACCAAACTCATGTTCCTCCTGGGGCATGGACTGGACCAAGCCGAAATCCGCCACCGCATGAATTCCGACCTGGCAGGAGAAATCACCAAGCAATAAGTTGCATTTCTTGGCCACCCTCCCAATCCCCTCTACAATACACCACAGAGGGACAGATAACATTTTACCCCATAAATTTAATCAATTTGTACCATAAAAAGATAACATTTACAACATATATAATAATACTTTCGGCTATCTTTGTGAACAGATTGGTAAACAACTAATTCACCAACAAAGAAGATTACACAACTTTAAAATAATAGTAATATGAAAAAAACATTATTCAGAACAATAATGTGTGTCGGTATTGCCAGCATGCTACTCGGTGGATGTACAAACGACGATGTGTATAACCCGGAAGCTGTCGTAAAAAGGTACGAGAACGCATGGGAAAAACAGTTCGGAAAGGTCGACCCGAACCAGACGTGGAATACTGCGGCAAGGGTGACGGCAGTTGCCAATGTGCCTTACATCAGCGGCGAAGCCATCATGAGTATCTACACAAGCAATCCGCTTGAAAGCGACTCCAGACTGTTGGCAAAAACGGCAGTGAACAGCGGGACAGGAACCATCAGCTTTGATATACCCAGCACCACGACACAAGTATTTGTTGCTATCGAAAGCAATGACCTGTACCGCGTATACGGATACTATGCCGTAGAGAACGGAACTGTAAGCATTACGCCGTCTTCGAGCGTGGCACAAACCAGAGCAGCAAGCAATGTGACTAAAGGCAGCATACAAAAGACTAGTAATGTAAAATACAATACTACAACCCAAGTGGGATGGAAAATAGGCGAATGGGGACAAGGCAAAACCTATGAAGAATGGGAGGCTGATTATAGAAAATTAGGGATTAATATCCAATACAACAATCCAGGTCCATACACTACTGAATCCATTGCAACCTATACACGTGACAACGATAATAACGTCATAAGTGTTACTTTTGACTTTTCCAACCCTCAACTTAAAGAGGGGGTACAACCATATTACGGAGCTGAGCAATGTGTTGAACTCACTCCCTTGAACGGTGTAGAAAAGACAGCAGCCAGTCCATGGAGAAAGAGCTGGGGATATACGATGTTCGGACCAGGTTCATTCTTCGAGGAACAAGAGAAATACTATGCATCTCCCAAATTAGGTCTCTATGATTCCGCTACACTTGCGCAATTGGAAAAAGGCTTCTCCATCACAACCAGCGGAGGTGAAATCAAGATACCTTTTATATATGGAGCAACAAATAACACCAATAAATTCGGATACGTATACTACAAAGACGGCCAGGACCCTCTGACCCAGCCCCACTACATCCTGATGAACGATGCCCGCCCATCAGAAAACATATATCATGGTTCTTGGAGGGGTACAGCCGTACAAGGGATGGAGCTATCCCGGTGGACTGACGAAGACAAGACAAACGAGGCTTTAATCTATGGCACAGAATACAAGCTTTATTTCTTTGGAGACGACCACAATGAGACAGCCACGTACACCTTCCCTACCGGATACCACATCGTATTCTTCATCTATCAGAACGATGGTGATTGGAAAAACAATTTCAACTATTCCATACCGGAATTGAATAAGCGCATTGGCAATAATAATTATAACGGAACCACAGCAGAAGGTGCCGTGAAATGCGCTGCCTGGACATTCAAAGGACACACATTCGTTGGTTTCGAAGACGGTGGACATGATGAAGACTTGAACGACATTGTATTCTGGGCCGAAGGCGCCTATGCACCGGACGATACACCAATCGTCGTGCCCGACCCCACCCCCACTCCCGAGCCTGTCGGCAACCCTTGGATTCTTGCCTGCGAAGATCTCGGTTCAACCGATGACTTCGACTTCAACGACATTGTGTTCAGCGTGAGCCACGTCAGCGGCGAGACCACCGCAACCGTCACTCCGCTTGCAGCCGGAGGCACACTGCCCGCCTACATCTGCTTCGGCAGCCAGGAGTTGGGTGAAATCCACACCTTGCTGGGTGGAAGCAGCACTACCGAATTCATCAACACCACCGGAAGCAAGGGCACAGCCGGGGAACCTGTAACAATCAATGTCGACAAAGATTTCAGCATGACCGGCAACAACATGGGCGGCTTCTCCGTAAAAGTCATTACTAAAGACAACTCGGAAGCAACCGTCCGCATCACCGCTCCCGGACAAGGCACAGCCCCGCAGATGATTTGTGTTCCCGGTGAATGGGCATGGCCTACGGAAAGAACCAATATTTCAGACGCTTATCCCGCTTTCGGCGAATGGGGAGCCAACTACGCAACCAATAAGGACTGGTACAAAAATCCAAATGGCGGCGTTGTGAAATAAACAATAAAAAAGCTTTGCCATCCAGAGGAGCTTGCGATGAAGAAAATCGACTCTTTGCACACATATAAAGGGAACAGAATCTTTGCCGCAAGCTCTTTCCGGTTGAAGAATCATAATTTCGGCATACATAATATTGATAATTTTCAAGATAAACTTGCTTTATCTATTCATACAAAAGCGTTAAAAAGCATTAATAGAACTGCTTTTATCCCTATTAATAAAGCATATTAGCTTAAATAAACGTACTTTTGCTTATTATCCAAGCAAAACAAAATTAAAATATGGGAGAGCATATCCGATACAAACGCTTTCTGCCGCTTGTTATTCTTACAATAGGCATGCTGCTGCAGGGTTGCAAAGACGATGTCTTTAACCCCGAAAAAGTAAAAGCAGCCTATCAGGACAGGTTTCCGGTCAAGAACATAGACCCGGCTATGGATTGGAAAATGACTCAGCAGGTCCGGGTCAATGTTTCTGTATCCGAAGATGCCGGCGTGGACTACACCATACGTATTTACGACAAGAACCCCTTAACCAGCCGGTCGTCCGCCAAACTGCTGGCAGAAGGCACCGCCAATAATACAACAGTATTTACTACCGTCATGGACTGCCCTTCTGTGCTGACGAGCGCTTTCGTGTGCCGCACCGATGCACACAGCCGCAACATAGTAAAATACGTATCCATCCAAAACGGTCAGCTCCATGCCGCTTTCGGCAGTTCTCCCGCAACAACACGTGCCGCATGGACACGCAGTGTCAGCATCGAGACCTATTCACCGGAAAAGTCTGAGGCAGAAATCACCGCAATGCTATCAAGTGCCGAAGAAATAAGGCCGAATACCGATTTTCAAAACGGAAAAGCCTACAAAATCTCCAAAGACAATATATATAGGAATAAAATCAGCAAGGACGGCATGGAAAGTGACAATCCGGCCATCATCATCATTGAAGGCAGCTGGAAACCCAATGGGAACAACATGACCGTCGAACGCGGCTTCGAATTCCATGTGATTGACGGAGGGGAAATCGTGATACCGGACGAACACACCTTCACTTTAGTGCAATCCAGCCGGTTTATCGTCTACGCGGGTGGAACCATCAAAGGGAACGACATCGAATTGACCAATGCATCCGGAGGCAGCTACAACTACAATGCCGGCACTATGGAAATAGATGATTTCCATGTCAGCCAGGGAGGAGCATTCTATAATTGTGGTACCGTGCGTGTCGATGAAATGGATTTCGACAGCGGATGCAAATTCATCAACCAGGGCAAAGCCTATATCGGGAAAACCGACAGCAACATCACTATAGACAACGGATGCTATCTATATGCGGAAGAATTTGTAGGCACACTGAACATGGGAGACACCTCTTCTGCAGAGATAGAGGATTTCGGGGACCATAGCAACAATTACAACACCAAAATCACGATGGGCGACAACTCCATGATAACCGTACTCGATGAAGCAGAATTGTCGCAAGTCAAGTTCATCGGTCCGGACAATGAGTATGCACTGGTGAAAATAAAAGAGATAGAAGATATCAACGGATTCAGTAGCCAGGGAAACATTTATTATGAAGTTGAAGAGATAGACGATGACATCACCAAAGAAAATTGGCTTGCCCAATTCCTTGATGCCATCAAGAACACCGAAGGAACCATATCCAAATGGGGAGAATCCCCCATCACCATCCCTGCCGGCGAATGTACGGGCGAAGGCAATACTCCGGACGAATCCGGTTCGGAGCTGCCCCAGGAAGGCATCCCCTATACTTACGTATTCGAAGACAACTTCCCGTTAGTCGGCGATTATGACTTCAACGACGTGGTTTTGGATGTAACAACCAGCTACCAACGCGAGAGAAAGACAAATTACATAAAGCGCATACAGCTCAACATCACCCTCACAGCCGCCGGAGCCAGCAAAGCTGTCGGAGCAGGGCTCCGTATTGTAGGCATCCGGAAGTCGGACATCAAGGAAATCAACACCGGAGGAGATGACTCACGTTTCCAAAGGTCTTTCAACGACCCATACAGCCTGCTCGATTACAGCAGCGGCAGCCACATGGAAGACTCCGACCCGGACGTCGTGATTCCCATCGTCGGCGAGGTCCACAATGTGTTCGGTACCCAATTGGGCAACCTGGTGAATACGGGCGACGGAATGACCTCCAAAGCTTATACGTATGAAATCATCATCGAACTGGCAGACCAAAGCAAGACAGACCCGCTATTCTCGAAAGACAACCTCGACTTCTTCATCTGCTACCAATATAAAAGCATGCAGAAGCGTATGGAAGTCCACTTATACGAATTTTGGGGATATGGCGCCACTGCCGCCGGAACTGTACAGCAAGAGAACCTGGATTTGGCAGGCAACAACACCTGGGCCATCTGTGTCCCCTACGGTTTCCGCTATCCCAAGGAAAGAATCAACATTTCGCGTACCGACATTCCCGAAGAAAGCGCTTACCCCCAATTCATCTATTGGGCGCAAGACAGGACACAAAATACGGAATGGTACAAGCACCCTGTAGAAAAGAATATATATAGATAAATAAAGATAAACAATGAAAAAAATATTATTTGTAGATGACAAACCTGCCATAGGCAAGGTACTCTCTGTGTATTTAGGCAACGACAACGAGCTGGTATATTTTGAAGACCCCATCAAAGCCATCGAATGGCTGAACGAAGGCAATGAACCGGCCCTGATTATATCGGATATCCACATGCCCCGCATGACGGGCGACGAGTTCCTTTCCTATCTGAAAGGCAATTCCCTTTTCAAGGACATCCCGGTAGTCATGCTGTCCAGCGAAGAGAGTACCACCGAGCGCATCCGCCTGCTCGAAACCGGGGCTGCAGACTACATTCTGAAACCATTCAACCCGATGGAGTTGAAAGCACGCATCAAGCGGTTCCTTTGAGACGAGAGACAAGAGACGAGAGATGAGTGTTGATAATTTTTAAATTCCTCCAAGATGGACATGTTATATTTTATATATATAGGAAATAACCGTACCGCCATCGACCACTTGACCAAAGTGACTGGTGGCATGTTCATGGCTGTATCCTCCTGCAACAAGGCCGCCAAAGTCATCGACGGCATCCGCGAACGATATAACACCTCCATTCTTTACGAGCAGGGCACCCTCGAAAAAGACTGCCGGAATATCGCCTTCCTTCACAAACGTTTCCCGCGGGTCTACAACATACTTGTCACGGAGCATCTTCCCGGCGAAAGCCGCAAAGCCTACTTGCAGGCAGGCATCAACAACACCCTCCCTCCCATGGCAAGCGAAGAAAGCATCCGGCAAATGACAAAATTCCTCCGGCTGCGCAAGGAGCACAAGCTGCAGGAATTCAGCCAGTCACACCGTAAGATATTCAACACCTTCCACCTGCCTATGTG
>ENA-OPCF01000383-OPCF01000383.1-human-gut-metagenome-genome-assembly--contig:-NODE-383-length-29749-cov-8.199939_pt1 | contig 29749 bp, 22 predicted proteins | sample MGYA00241077_ERZ501470 | MGnify/ENA primary metagenome ERZ501470 (study PRJEB25962, sample SAMEA2042571) | human gut metagenome | biome: human gut; feature: human-associated habitat; material: faeces... | reverse complement strand
ACAAGCGAGGAGTAGAGAGGTCGATGAGTTCATTGTATATAATGCGTCAGCCCTGCCAGCTAGTTTCTCTAGACTACTAGAGCTACTAGACCCACTAAAGTCTCCAGAAACACAAGCACCCCTCGTGCCTCCCTCTAATCTCTAGCTTCTAATCTCTCACTTCTAATCTCTAATCTCTTTTTTCCGTACCTTTGTAGCGATGATAGAAGGCTCGGTAGCTTAGCTGAATAGAGCGTCAGATTCCGGTTCTGAAGGTCGTGGGTTTGAATCCCACCCGAGTCACTACACCTTATGTAGGGAGATGCTATGCAGACTCCCTACGTTTGTTTTGGGATCGTATGAAGTGCAGAGACCTCAAAAAGTACTACCTTTGCGCTACAACTATACATTAATATAGAGAGTACATTCACAGTATGGAACGAGTCGTCAGTGGTATCCGGCCTACCGGTCATCTACATATAGGCAACTACTACGGAGCTATGCGTAGCTTCCTAGAGATGCAGGAGCAGTATGATTGCTACTTCTTTATCGCAGACTGGCACTCGCTGACCACGCACCCTCACCCTGGGGACATCGTGCAGGATACAGACACGATCCTCGCTGAGTACCTCGCGTGTGGGCTCGACCCGAACAAAGTGGTCCTCTACCGTCAGAGCGATGTGCCTGAGGTTCTGGAGCTATACCTTTACCTGAATATGAATGCCTATCTGGGTGAGCTACAGCGCACCACCACCTTTAAGGAGAAAGCGCGCAAGCAACCAGACAACGTCAATGCTGGTCTGCTCACCTACCCGACGCTGATGGCGGCTGACATCTTACTGCAGCGCGCTGTCAAGGTGCCCGTAGGCAAGGATCAAGAGCAAAACATGGAGATGGCGCGCCGCTTCGCCCGACGCTTTAACACGATCTACGGCGTGGAGTACTTCACAGAGCCAGCCTCGTGGACCGCTATGTCTAAGCCGATCAAGGTGCCTGGGCTCGATGGCTCTGGCAAGATGGGCAAGAGTGAGGGCAATGCAATCTACCTCTACGAGGATGACAAGTCTATCACTAAGAAGGTGATGCGCGCTGTCACGGATGCGGGTCCTACGGAGCCAAATAGCAAGCCCTCGGAGCCTGTGGAGAACCTTTTCACCATTATGGATCTGGTCTCCGCGCCTGAGACAGTGGCACACTTTCGCCAGTGCTATGCGGACTGCTCGATACGGTACGGCGATCTGAAGAAGCAGCTAGCAGCTGACTTGCTCACGGCGATCGCTCCAATCCGAGAGCGTATCCTCGAGCTCTCTAGCGACAAGGAGCAGCTACACCGAGTGGCTACTGAGGGAGCTATGAAGGCGCGCGAGAGCGCTCGCAAGACGATCGAGGAGGTCAGAGAGATCATCGGCTTTGCTCCGACACTCCGATAACTATTCACTAACCACTAACTACTAACCACTTATAGACTATATATGGACAGCAACAATAACCGCCCCAACCCACTCATCGCCAGAGGCACCGTCATACGCATTCTCCCAGTACAGGAGGGTGTCAGCAAGTCGGGCAACGCTTGGCGCAAGGGGGCTTTTGTCATTGAGACTGACGCACAGTACCCACGCACCATCTGCTTCAACATTTGGAATAATCGTATCGATGAGTTTTCACTCACAGAGGGTGACTTCGTCGAGGTACGCTTTGACGTAGAGAGCCGTGAGTATATGGAGCGCTGGTACACAGATGTGACAGCATACAATGTGTCCAAGGTAGACCAGACTGCGGCAGCTGCTGCACCTGAGGCTGATCCCTTTGCGGACAAAACTCCTTACGTAGGGGGCAATGCAGCTCCAGCTCCTAGCACGGGCTTCGCTTCGCAAGCTCCTGAGGCAGGAACGCAAAATCAGTTTGGCGGATCTTTTGACCCAGCCGCTGGTGACAACGCTGACGACCTACCTTTCTAAGAGTTAGCTCTGCATCGTATGCGTACGACACTCCTCGTAGTGGGTGAGACCTCTTCGCCAGAGCTACACCGACTCATCGAGGAGTATCGGCAGCGCATCGGCGGATATATACCTTTCGACATTGAGGTCTTGCCCGACCCTAAGCGGCGCAAGCAGCAAGCCTCCATAGCTAATCAGCAGCAAGCGACCTGCGAGGCTATCGCCTCGGTGATCGCCCCGAGTGATCTGGTGGTCCTGCTGGATGAGCGTGGCAAGGAGTACACGAGTCGTCAGTGGGCGGAGCAGCTCCAGCGCTACATGAATAGCGGTGCTAAGCGACTCCTCCTAGTGGTGGGTGGCCCCTACGGCTTTACGCCTGAGTTTAAGCAGCACTACGGACAGCAAGCCTGGTCACTCAGTCGCTTGACCTTGACGCACGAGATGGTGCGTCTCTTTGCTGTCGAGCAGATCTACCGAGCCTGTACGATACTGCGGGGAGAGCCTTACCATCACGACTAACCTATAGTTCCAATCACATGATACCATTCTTTGAAGAGGCAGACGTAGCGGTCACGATCTGTGACCGTGAGGGTCGCATTATAGAGATGAACGAGCAGTCGCGTCAGGTCAATCTCAAGCCAGGTCAGAGCTTGATCGGCAAGAATGTCCTCGACTGCCACCCAGAGCCAGCACGCTCACTACTAGCCGATATGATGGCACATCAGACGAAGCATGTCTACACCATCACAAAGGGCGACAAGAAGAAGCTCATCTACCAGATCCCATGGTACGAAAATGGGGAGTATGCGGGCTTTATGGAGCTCTCGATGATCATTCCCCACGAGATGGCACACTACGTACGTCAAGTGCCTCCCGAGAAGAAGGCTTAGCCATGTTTCGCAGAGACCGTCTCAAGCTTTACTTCCTCCTCATCTGGTGGATCGCCCTCAATGTGTGGGTCTGGATCCTGCAGCGTACCCCCTTTGACTGGATCCGTGTCGGCTCTAGTGTCGGCACGCTCGTGGTGATCGCACTACTCGCCTGGATATGGCATAGGAACTACCGCACCGAGCAGGAGCGCCGTGCTCTAGAGCAGTCAGAGGACGAAGAGAAGTAACCATCGCTACATCTTCCTATTATATATATGTCTCGTAAGCTCACGCCAATACGCTGCACACCCCAATACTATCACAAGATATGGGGTGGGGGTCATCTTGCGCCTACAGGAGGAGACAAGCAGATCGGAGAGGTGTGGCTACTCTCGGCTCTCGCAGGGCAGGAGACGCCCACAGAGGGTGCGGACTACGAGGGTGCTTCGCTAGATGCTTTGGTAGCTCGCTATGGAGATCGCTTACTAGGGCGAGGACAGACGGCACGATGCGGTGAAGCTTTCCCCTTATTGATCAAGCTGCTAGACGCAGCGGCAGATCTCTCTGTGCAGGTACACCCATCACCAGAGGAGGGGGGCAAAGATGAGATATGGTACTTCCTAGAGACGGAGCCGACGAGCCGTATCTGTCTCGGACTGACCGAGTCGATGAGTGCCGACGTCTTGCGCTCTGTCATCGAGCGCGCGGCTCTGATGCACTATCTGCACTGGGAGCCTGTGAGACCAGGAGAGGCTATCGCTCTACCGGCTGGCACGATCCACGCACTAGGTGCCGGCTCGATGCTGATCGAGGTGCAGGACACGAGCGACACGACCTATCGTCTCTACGACTACGACCGAGTAGATGACGAGGGAGCCCGGCGTACGCTACACATCGAGGAGGCGCTCCGCAGTGCTACTCTAGAACCGCACAGACTGGACTCTCGCCAGTTGCCCCTGGGTACGCCACGCTTCGTCTGTCACGAGGTGACAGCCACACCAGACTCGTCTCAGTTCATTACAACCGAAGGCACGAGCTGTGCGATCCTTGTGGGTATCTCCGGAAGCTTGCTGCTAAGCGGGGACGATACGGAGCCGTGGCAACTAGCTTCCCACGAGGCATTACTGCTCCCCGCCGAGACACTTCCGATGCAGGTAGCACCTGGCGAGGGCAAAGCTTTGGTGATAACCTTAACGCCTGCAGAGTGATGATACAGATAGATGACAAGGTAGTGAGCTTTGAGATCCTTGAGGAGTGCTTCGCCTGCGACTACGCTGTATGCCGTGGAGCTTGCTGCGTGCATGGCGATGCGGGTCCTCCCGCCACAGAGCGTGAGTGTCGCAGCTACCAGCGTCACCTCTCGCTCCTTGAGCCACACCTAGCTCCCGAGGCGTCTGAGCTAATCCATCATCAAGGGGTGAGCTACATAGATATGACTGGCGAGCGGGTACTCTCTATAGTGAACGGCGAGAACTGCGCCTTCACGCTTCACCCGACACCGCCCGAAGGGGTACGCTGCGCCATCGAGTGGTACGCCTCGACCCATCCCGAGGTGCAGCTAGAGAAGCCCATTAGTTGTCGCCTCTACCCTATTCGTGTGCGTCAGTTCAAGTACTTCTCATCACTACATTACGACCGCTGGGACATTTGTCAGGCGGCTGTGGAGCGAGGGCGCAAGCTCGGCATCAAGGTCTACCAGTTCGTTCGCGAGCCACTGATAGCAGCCTTCGGGGCGCACTTCTACGATCAGCTCGTTGAGGCGGATAAGTTACTCCAAGAGGCGCGGCGCAAAGAGGCTGAGGATAGAAGAGCCGCCAAGCATTAACGCACAGCTCTAGCGTATCGTCTCATAGTTCATGAAAAGAAAGAATCTTCTCTACCGTAGCTTCTTGCTACTCCTCGTTGGCGGTCTGCTAGCGTATGGACTCTCGGAGCTACTAGTCGCTGTCGGTCCTATCGCAGGCTACCACTTCAAGGGGTTCAACCCGCTGAGTGATCTCCTCGATACGACAGCAACCCAATCGTCGGAAATGCTCTCCATACCCTTAGATGAATCAGAAGAACCCTTTGATCCAGAAAATGCTCTAGAGGGCTCCACAACCGCAATAGGGGACTCGACCAGTCGTACGCAAGTTGCGATCGATACGCTTCCTCCGCTAGAGCTCTCCAGCCGTCTGATGGACTACTCTGAGGGACAGAGTGCGCTGCGCCGTCTGCGCGCCACGCTGCGGGAGGGGCACTCGCGGGCGGTACATATTGCCTTCGTCGGTGACTCCTTTATAGAGGGCGACATCTTGGTGGCTCCCTTTCGCCAGGCTCTCCAACAGACTTATGGTGGTCAAGGCGTGGGCTACGTACCGCTCACCTCGCCTGTGGCTCGCTTTAGGCAGAGCATCCAGCAACGCTTTGAGGGGGCTTGGCAGGAGACTTCCGCCAATAAGAGTAAATCTCGTACGCTCTTCACACTAGCAGAGACCTTTGCCACAGCTACTGCAGCCGCCTCCACAAGCTACAAGCTAAAGAGTGCAGCCGATCGCGTCACGCTCCAGTACGTCAGTGACTCGATCCCGGTGACGATCACCTACGGCATCAATGGAGGCGAGCGTCAGCGTGTCGAGCTGCCAGCTAGTCACGGAGCAATGGCCGAGTATACCCTTCCGCATAGTGGTGTCAAGCGGGTTGAGCTAGCCACCGAGGGGGGCGATGGCACACGCTTTTATGGCGTCTGCTTCGACGGCGCAACGGGCGTTTCCGTGGACAACTACAGTCTTCGTGGCTCCATGGGGACAAAACTCAACGCTGTCTCCTCAGCCCTGACGGCACAGCTCTCACGCTTCCGCCCCTACGATCTGATCATCCTCTCCTATGGGCTTAATGTGGTAAGCGCTCAGGACAATAACGACAGCTACGACTGGTACTACGCCGCCATGTCTAAGAGCATCGAGCATATCCAGAAGCTCTACCCGCACGCCACGATCCTACTCCTGTCACTCTCTGACCGCGCCACGCTGCGTGAGGGAGAGATACACCCGCTCAATGGGGTGGCTCGTGTACTCCGCATACAGCACCGCTTAGCGCAGCGCTACGGACTCCTCTTTTGGAACACGCATGAGGCGATGGCTTCGCTCGGCGGCATCAAAGGCTTTGTGGACAAAGGGTGGGCGGCAAAAGACTACACCCACATCTCTATGGCAGGTGGGCGGCAGCTCGCTAAGTTACTCACAGCAGATCTGATCGGTGATGAAAAGTAGATTGATACGGATCAGTTGTGTCATCATAGGGAGTCTACTCCTTATGGTGCAGACGCTTATGGCACAGCGGGTGCCACAGCTCGTAGCCCCCGACGGTTACCTCGATAAGTTTTGGTCCGCTTGTGACGAGGCGAGAGCGACTGGACAGATCGTCTCGATCATTCACCTAGGCGACTCGCACATACAGGCAGGACACTTCACGATGCCGATCCGTCAAGCCTTTACGCAGCGTTGGGGCAATGGTGGACTTGGCTGGGTAGGTCCTTTTCGCCTATTGGGCACCAATCCGCCTATCCACACGGTGATACGAGCCTCCTCAGCCGGAACGTCGGGCGTTAAGATCACCCAGAGAGACTACGATCGGGAGAGTCCTACGGGCATGGTGCTACAGACGAGAGCTAGTAGTGCCGTCACCTATACCCTGCAGTGCGGTGGCGGGCAAACCTTCGACCGCATCGTCATCTATCGTCAGCGGGGGACGCAACCTTTCACCTTAGCTGGCCATAGCCTTGGCGAGATCGCTATCGCTCACGACACCTTGACCACAGAGCAGATCGTCACCGACACGCTCCTCGTGGGTCGTTACGTAAGCTCGGCAGAGGTGACCGCTCCCGCCTCTGCCGTCTGGTATGGTGCTAGCCTAGAGCGTAGTAGCGGCGGCGCGCTCGTCCACACGATCGGCTACAATGGCGCTACCTACTACACCTACAGCAAGGGGAGCTTCACTAGTTCCGTTGCCATCCTGCGTCCTCGGCTGATCATCCTTTCGCTGGGTACCAATGAGTCGCTCGCACGGCAGTTTGACCGCAACAACTTTGGCGCAGAGGTCGCTCGACTAGTACGCAGGCTCCAAGCGAGCAATCCCGACTGCGCCATCGTCCTCACCTCGCCTGTCGCCAACTATCAGAAGATCCGCACAGCACACAAAAGTCGTCGTGGCAGGCGTAGGCGTCGTCGCACGGTCTACCGCACGAGTTATCGGGCTAATGCCAATTGCCAGCTCATCGCCGACGAGCTACAGCAGCAAGCTCGGGAGCTGGGGTGTGGCTACATCGACCTCTTCGCTCACTTCGGCGGGAAGGCGGGGGCTGCGCAGTTGCTCTCTAGTGGCATCCTCTCTGGCGATCGCGTCCATCTGACCGCTGCTGGCTATAATAAGGTAGGAGAGACGATTGCCACAGCCCTTCAAGACAACTATAAGCAGTGGTGCCAACGCTCCTCCCACGTCACCCCTCAAGCCTCCGAAGACTAACCCCGTATGCTCACCCCCTATCTCTCACGAGCTGCCGAGCTACTCACCTACGATAGCTCCGCGCCAATGCTCTTCAATAGTGGACTCTTTCTCGTCCTCTTCCTGCTCTTCCTGCCGCTCTACTACCTGCTGCGTAGGCACACGTTGGCACGGATCATCTATGTAGTGTGCTTCTCGCTCTTCTTCTACTACAAGAGCAGCGGCTACTACGCTATGATCCTCATCATGACCGCCACGGTCGACTTCATCATCGGGCACCTCATAGCAGCCACCCCAGAGCGCAAAGTCAAGCGCCGCTGGCTCACGCTCTCCCTCTGCTTCAACCTCGGCATGCTCGGATACTTTAAGTATACCAACTTCCTCCTAGAGCTTTTCACCCCGCTCGTGCAGTGGGTCGGCGGACTGGTTGGGCTTGGCGAGGTAAGCACGACACAGCTAGGACCGCTTGACATCTTTCTCCCCGTCGGCATCTCCTTCTTCACCTTCCAGTCGCTCAGCTACGTCATCGACATCTATCGAGGCGAGATACGTCCGCTGAGACGCTGGGTCGACTACCTCTTTTACGTCTCCTTCTTTCCTCAGCTCGTGGCGGGGCCTATCGTACGTGCCAAAGACTTTATCCCGCAGATCTACAAGCCCGTATGGGTCACCAAAAAGGAGTTTGGCGAGGGACTCTTCCTAATCCTCTCGGGACTCATTAAGAAAGCGATCATCTCCGACTATATCTCGCTCAACTTTGTGGATCGTGTCTTCGACGCCCCTACCCTTTACAGTGGCTTCGAAAACCTCATGGGCATCTACGGTTACGCACTCCAGATCTACTGCGACTTCTCTGGATACTCCGATATGGCTATCGGCATCGCCCTGTGGCTCGGCTTTCGCTTTAATATCAACTTCGACTCGCCATACCGCTCCGCCACCATCACCGAGTTCTGGCGGCGCTGGCACATCTCCCTCTCCTCCTGGCTGCGAGACTATCTCTACATACCGCTCGGGGGGAGTCGTCGTGGTCGGCTGCGTACCTACCTCAACCTCCTGATCACGATGCTCCTCGGCGGACTATGGCACGGAGCCAGCCTGCGCTTTATCCTCTGGGGTGGTATGCACGGTGTCGCCCTTGCCCTGCACAAGCTCTATATGCAGATCTGCCCGTGGGCACGCCCCGACGGAGCCTCTATGGGACGGTTCAGACGCTACCTAGGCATGTTCATCACCTTCCACTTCGTCTGCTTCGCATGGATCTTCTTCCGTATGCCGACGATGGAGGGCATCGGACAGATGTTTGAGATGATACGGTACGAGTTCCACCCCGAGATCATCCCACAGTTCCTCGAGGGTTACTGGCTCGTCGTGACGCTCATCGTGCTAGGCTTCGTGGCGCACTTCGTCCCGCAGCGCGCCTTCCGCCCCCTCGAGCGCAGCATCAGTCGTATGCCGCTCGTCGGTCAGGCACTCCTCTTCGCCCTCGTCGTGCTGCTCGTCGTCCAGTTCCAGAGCAGTGGCGTGCAGCCCTTCATCTACTTTCAATTCTAGCCTTTGGCTGTTAGCTGTTGGCTATTAGCTAGGGACACTAGTGCTACTAGGGACACTAGAGCCACTAGCACTCCGATAGCTCCGATCACCCTAGCCAACAGCCAAAGGCTAACAGCCAATAGCTAACAGCCAATCTCTTTTTTCCGTACCTTTGAGAAACGCAACCGCAGCGAGGCGGTGGCGCCCTCTTATAGCACAAACACTTAACCCAATATATAGTATGTCTTACCCAATCATGACTGCCGAAGAGGCAGCGAGATTAGTTCACGATGGCGATCAGGTAGGCTTCAGTGGCTTTACACCAGCTGGTTGCCCTAAGGTAGTGCCACAAGCCATCGCTCATTACGCCGAGGAGGAGCATGCGGCGGGGAGACCGTTTCGCATAGGTGTCTTCACAGGCGCCTCGACCGGCGACCGCCTCGACGGAGCCCTAGCACGTGCTCATGCGATCAAGTTTAGAGCGCCCTATCAGTCCAACAAAGACCTACGCGCCGAGATCAATAGCGGTGAGGTCGCTTACTGCGATATGCACCTCTCGCAGCTGGCGCAGGAGATGCGTGCTGGCTTCTTTGGCAAGATCGACGTGGCTATCGTCGAGGCTGCTGAGCTAACGGAAGATGGTCAGCTGGTACCCACCACGGGCGTCGGTATCCTACCCACCATCTGCCGCCTCGCAGACCGGATCATCGTTGAGATCAATGACCGTCACCCGGCCAAGATACGTGGTCTCCACGACATCGCAGAGCCTCTTGACCCACCCGCACGTCGTGAGCTACCTATCTACAAGCCCTCTGATCGTGTCGGCAAGCCTTACGTACAGCTCGACCCGAAGAAGGTCGTAGCGGTCGTCAAGACCAGCGAGCCAAACGATGACGGAGGCTTTGCACCGCTCGATGAGGTGACGCAGGCAATTGGGGACAATGTCACGAAGTTTCTCGAGGAGGAGATCCGCACGGGGCGCATTCCTCGTGAGTTCCTCCCACTGCAGAGTGGCGTAGGCAACATCGCCAATGCGGTCCTAGCTTCCGTAGGTAAGAGCCCGAAGATCCCACCCTTTGATGTTTACACCGAGGTGATCCAGGATGCCGTCATTGGGCTGATGAAGGAGGGACGCGTTAAGTTCGCCTCGGGCTGCTCGCTCTCAGTCAGTCGTAATGTGATCCTAGACATTTATCAGAACTGGGACTTCTTCAAGGACAAGCTACTCTTGCGCCCTGAGGAGTACTCCAACAACCCAGGCATCGTGCGCCGCCTCGGGGTCATCACGATGAATACCGCTCTAGAGGCAGACATCTATGGCAACATCAACTCGACGCACGTCCTAGGCACCAAGATGATGAACGGCATCGGCGGCTCGGGCGACTTCACCCGCAATGGTTATATCTCGATCTTCACCACGCCTTCAACCGCTAAGGGCGGCGCCATCAGCGCCATCGTGCCGATGGTGAGCCACGTGGATCACAGCGAGCACTCGGTCAAGGTACTCATCACCGAATACGGTATCGCAGACCTCCGAGGTCTCTCTCCACGACAGCGTGCGGAGCGCATCATAGAGAACTGCGCCCATCCCGACTACCGTCCACTGCTACGTGCTTACCTAGCTCAGGCTTCGGAGGGACAGACTCCTGTTTGTCTAGAGAAGGCTTTCGCTTTCCACAAAGCCTTTTCAGAGTCAAAGGATATGCGCCAAGCGAAGTTTTAATCTATAAAAGCAATCGCTCCTCGCCACTACCATCTAGTAAGTGACGAGGAGCGATCACAACAATCCACAAAACCTGACACGCTTATGTCTTACATACTCAATCTAGGGGGACGCGCCTTCAACCTGTCGGAGCCTGTCGTGATGGGCATCCTCAATGTGACGCCCGACTCCTTCTATGCGGGTAGTCGCAAGCAGACCGCTGAGGCGATCGCTGAGCGTACCCACGAGATCGTCCAGGAGGGAGGACGCATCATCGACATTGGCGCCTGCTCGACACGCCCTGGAGGCGGCGAGCTGGTCGATGGCGAGGAGGAGCTACGCCGACTACGCCACGCACTAGAGATCATCCGTGCCGAGGTGCCCGACCTGCCTATCTCGGTAGATACTTACCGTGCTGACGTGGCGAAGGCGTGCGTCGAGGAGTATGGCGTGGAGATCGTCAACGACATATCGGGCGGTCAGGCCGATCCGAAGATGTACCGCACCGTAGGGGAGCTGGGCGTCGCCTACATACTGATGCACCTAGAGCACAACGTCGAGGGGATGCATCAGGTAGTGGATTACAAGCCCTCTGTAGAGGTGTGCGTAGCGGACTACTTCCGTCGCCGCCTCGAGCAGCTTCACGACTGTGGTGTAAAAGATGTGATCCTCGACCCCGGCTATGGCTTTAGCAAAAGCATGGATGACCACTACCGCCTGTTGACACATCAGCGAGAGGCACTGCAAGAGTTTGCCGAGCCAGTACTGGTCGGCTTCTCGCGCAAGCGTATGGTGCAGACGGTCATCGGAGCCGACGCCATGCACTCAGGCGATGCGACCAACGTGCTACATACCTATGCCCTGATGGAGGGCATCGCACAGATCATCCGCACCCACGACGTGCGTCTCGCTGTCGAGGCGATCAAGGTGACCGACATGATCCGCAAGCACCTCCCTGACGCTACGGGGGCGAGTAGCTACACCCACTGGCAGAGACCGCTAGAGACCCTTTAACTATCACGCTTAGAGACTTAGGACTGTGACGCTAGACTGGTTATCCTTTACGCTTGTCGACCTCTTTGACATTATCCTCTCGGCACTCCTCTTCTACTATGTCTATCGGACATTGAGAGCGACCGCTTCGAGAGCGCTGATCTTAGGTATCTTCACCTTTATCCTCGTGTGGGTCATCGTCTCCAAGTGGGCCGGTATGATCCTCTTGGGGGGTATCCTCGATGAGCTGGTCGGCACGGGGATGCTTATTCTAGTGATCATCTTTCAGGAGGAGATAAGACGCTTCTTGATCACGCTGGGCAGTACCCATCGATGGCGCTTCTTGCGAAAGGTCTTCAAGGGGGATGATCAGAGTGCTCAGGAGGAGCAGCGCTGTGTCGCAGCACTCGTCCTAGCCTGCATGAATATGGCGCGCAAGAAGGTGGGCGCCCTCATCGCTATCGAGGCGCGGCAGGAACTCACCGCCTACCTCCACACGGGAGAGGTCTTTAAGGCAGAGATCAATGCCCGTCTGATCGAAAACATATTCTTCAAAAACAGCCCGCTCCACGATGGCGCCATGATCATCGTTGGCAATGACATACGAGCCGCCGGATGTATCCTCCCCGTCTCCAATGATCCCAATCTCTCGAAAGACTTAGGCTTACGTCACCGCAGTGCCTTAGGACTCTCGCAGGCTACGGACTGCCTCGTCATCGTCATCAGCGAGGAGCGTGGCAAGATCTCTCTAGCGCAAAACGGAGTCATCGACGTTGATGTCGACATAGACACCCTGCGCCAGCGACTAGACGCTATCTACGCCAGCTAGCTCAGAGACACATATAGTATATAGGTCAGAAGGAATGCACCGAGCGTGCGTTCCTTCTTTTCGTTTTCAACCCGATCGTATCGTGCTCTCTTCGTAGTAGATACGAGTTCCAAAAAGAGTTCCCCTTTTGGAACTTTTCAGTTCCAAGGCAGGAACCTTTCAGTTCCAAGGGAGGAACTTTCGAGTTCCAAGGGTGGAACTTCTGTCAAGTAGCGACCTTCTTCCCTAAGGAGAGCCAGCGAGCTGTCCCCTTGTCAGCAAAAACGAAACAAACGAGTAACCGTATGATAACATCACCACGCTACCTTTGCAGCGTAAGATTTGAAACAGGATATTTCGTATGCTATACAAGGCTCTTTCCTACACACTCGCCCTTTTGACACTCTTCACCGTTGGCACTACGCTGATGGCTCAACCACACGGTCAGCCCATTCCTCACAGCGAGGCAGACGTACGACTAGGCACCCTCACGGGGCGCATCGTCGACGAGCACGGAGAGGGGCTCATCGGAGCCACTGTGCGCATCATCGAGACGGGTGGCGGACAGGTTACGGACTTCGATGGCAACTACTCCTTACAGCTCGCCCCCGGCACCTATACCGTAGAGATCGCTTACGTGGGCTATGCGACCAAGCAGGTGGACAACGTAAAGATCACCTCCGGACGAGAGACCAGTCTCTCGGTTGATCTCGCCATAGCAGACAATGTCCTCGGCACCGTCGTCGTGACCGGCTCCTACAAGACGAGCAATACGGCGGGCGCGATGAAGATACAGCAGAGCATGCCTCAGCTCTCCACGGTCGTATCGAGCGAGATGATTGGCAAGACGGCCGACAAGAACCTCGGCGAGGCACTCAAGCGTGTCACGGGCGTCACCACCATGAGCAATAAATATGTTGCGGTGCGTGGTATGGGCGAGCGCTGGAACGAAGCTTCGCTCGATGGCATCCCGCTACCCAGTACAGAGAGCAACGCTAAGGCTTTTGGCTTCGACCTGATCCCCACCTCGCTCATAGACAATGTAACAGTCCTCAAGACCGCTACGCCTGACGTCAGTGGCAACTTCTCGGGCGGCCTCATACAGATCACCACGAGAGACATCCCGACGAAGGACTTTATCTCCATCAGTGCTGGCACTAGCTACAACTCGCTCAGCACCTTCCAGACACAGAAGTATCGCATCAGGGGAAAGTGGGACTGGCTCGGCTATGACGATGGTCGGCGCGCCCTACCTAAGGGACTGCACGAGATACCTTTTGACCCGTACAACCCCGTTCCTGAGCTCTTCGAGCAGAGTAAGCGACTGACCACCGACAACTTTACCATCCACGAGGGCAAGACCCCGCTCTCGCAAAACTACCAAGTCTCTCTCGGCAAGAGCTGGGATCTCAACAAGAGCGGTAACCATCGGCTCGGACTGATCGCCTCGCTCACCTATCGCAACACACAGCAGCAGACCATCATCGACCACATAGAGCGTGGCGAGTGGATGAATGCCAAGCAATACAATAAGGTACAGGAGAGCTTTGTCGATACCGGCATCCGCAATAGTGGCGCTAACTACAAGTACAACACAACCCTCGCCGGTGTCCTCAACATCGGTTGGCAGCGAGGCACTAATCGCCTCAGCCTGCGCAACACCTACACCCATAAGTATGACAACGACCTCTCAGAGCTAACTGGTCTAAGTGACGAAGACCCCAACCCCGAGAGCAATCCTTACCGACAGCAGGTCAACTACCCGACCTTCCAGGACCTCTTGCAAAACAAGCTCAGCGGCAAGCATCAGCTAGGCGAGTCACTCCGCCTCGACTGGGCGCTGGCACACACCTACGTACAGCGCAACCAGAAGGACGCCGCCTTCACACAGCAGGTGAGCCGGCTAGACGAGGCTGGAGCGCGTCACTTCTACAATCAAGTGGGCGTGCAGTCGGGGACACTCTTCCCGCTGACCCGTGCTTGGTACCTCAACCATGAGCGAGACTTCAACGGGCAGGTCAATGTCGAGCTACCTTTCGAGCTCTTTGGCAATGACTGGACGCACAAGTTCAAGGCGGGGTACGACGGTGCTTTCAAGGAGAACCGCTTTGAGTTTTGGGAGCTCTCGATGCACCTCTTCAACACACAAGGCTTTGACTTCACCACCAGCACGATTGCTGACCTCATTAAGGAGGAGAACATGCGCGACGGTGGCTTCGCCTGGGACCTCAAGCGTCTCCAAGGTGACGGACGTATGTACCACGGACGAGTCATTCAGAATGCGCTCTACGCCATGCTGGACGATCGATACAGCGAGCTACTGCGCCTCGTATGGGGGCTGCGTGTCGAACACTACCTCTACCAAGAGCTGAGCAACCCCTCTATGTCGATGGGCGAGCTAAACATCGTCGAGCAGGATCGCAAGGAGCGGCCCGTGGCTATCATGCCGTCGATCAATCTCACGATCACTCCGATCAAAGACCTCAACGTACGACTGAGCTACAGCCGCAATACGGTACGCCCGCAGTTTATGGAGCGCACAGCTTACCGCTTCTACGATCCCTTCCTCGGTGGAGAGATCTTCAACCAGAGCGTCATCTCGACAACTGTAGATGGTGCCGACCTGCGTGTCGAGTGGTACCCTGGGGCTGGCGAGGTGATCTCCATCGGTGGCTTCTACCGCTACCTGGACAAGCCTATCGAGCGCATCGCTCAGAAGACTGCCTCCTTCGCACGCTTCTACATGCTGATGAATAGCAACAAAGCGCACAGCTACGGCGTCGAGCTAGAGCTTCGCAAGAACTTCGGCTTCATACCCCTAGGTTCATGGCTCGAGCATCTTTACCTCAACGCCAATGCGACCTTCACACAGAGCATCGTCACCGGTATGGTCTCACGTGCCGACGAGGACGGTATCCTCCACTGGGTACCCGTCACACAGCGCCGACCGATGTATAGTCAGGTTCCCTATATGTACAATGTGGGTCTCTCCTACGAGAGCGACACCTTTGGGGCCAACCTCACCATGAACCGCTCCGGACGCAAGCTCGTCCTCAACACGAACCAAGCCTACGAGCAGGAGTACGAGGCTCCTTTCAGTCAGCTCGATGCACAGCTCTCCTACACCTTCCCCAAGTATGGCGTGACCATCAAGGTCAATGGCTCTAACCTGCTCAACTCTAAGCATATCATCTATACCAACCATGTGGACGACTTCGAGCGCGCCGCTGACAATAATCAGATCCTAGACACCATGCGACATGGCACCTCTAGCGACTACGACCCAGGACACGACAACATCGTCTACCAGTACCGCGATGGCATCTCGCTGAGTGCCTCCGTTAGCTGGACTTTCTAAAGAATCAGAGATACTTACACTTCAACTATCTATCATAATATCATGAACAAGACAATCCGTTTACTAAGCCTCGTGATGGCTACCCTCATGAGCCTAGCACTACTTACCTCATGCGACGAAACAGGCAATGAGCCTAATGGTGGTGGAGACAACAACAAAGTCACTGGTCGCACCATCGGTGGCAAGGAGCTCGTAGTCATCGAGGGCCGCATCAATGGCAAGAACAACCACTGGACAGCTGACAAGGTCTACGCACTCAAGGGCATCGTCACCGTACCAGCTAATGAGACACTCACCATCGACGCTGGTACCACCATCATCGAGGAGCCCACACCATCAGGAGCTACGGGCGTACTCGTCGTAACTCGTGGCGCTAAGATCATGGCCGAGGGTACCGCACAGAATCCTATCGTCTTCACCTCCTCCAAGGCTGTCGACAACAACGCTGGTCGTCCCGCTCCTGGAGACTTCGGTGGAGTCATCTTACTAGGTAAGGCTAAGGTCAATACACCGACCGACGCTCAGTTTATCGAGGGTCTCAACCAAGGTGTCGAGGAGTATCGCTACGGTGGCGACAATGACGAGGACAACAGCGGTGTACTGCGCTACGTACGCATCGAGTACGCTGGCTTCATCCTAGGCGACAGCAACGAGATCAACGGTCTCACCTGCGGTGGCGTAGGTCGTGGCACCACGCTAGACCATATCCAGGTCAGCTGGGGTCTAGACGACAGCTTCGAGTTCTTCGGTGGTTGCGTTAATGCTACCCACCTCGTCTCCTACGCTTGCGACGATGACAACTTTGACTTTGACAACGGCTTCACCGGTAGCATCACTTACGGCGTAGCTATTGCCAATCCCGCCTCCACACACTCCGACAGCAAGGGTAAGTCTGACAGCAACGGCATCGAGCTAGACAACAATGCTAAGGCTCAGGACGAGACCTTCTCGCTCATACCTAAGACGCACCCCACACTGACCAACGTCTCTATCATCGGCGCAGCTACCCGTGTAGCCAACGTCCATAGCAACTTCCAGGGCGATGCTTACAAGTACGCAGCTCGTGTACGTCGTGGTGGTCAGATCACGCTCAAGGACTGTATCCTCACCGGTTATCCTAAGGGCTTCGTCCTCGACCCCGATGCCGACAAGATGGAGCATAGCAAGATCGAGGGCAGCTCTTTCCACGGCTTTGACGCTGCCTTTGAGATCAAGAATGGCTCCGCCAAGCCTACCACCGGCATCATCGAGGTGATCAACAAAGACTCCGCCGCTACCTTCGGCATGAAGGCTCCCTTTGGCACGCCAGCCGACTTCACAGGAGCTCAGGTCGGCGCCTTCCCTGCTAGCAAGGGCAACTGGCTACAAGGCTGGACCGCCTTCTAGTCGTCCTATACCAAACGCACAGAGCACTAACCAAATAGGGACGGACCTTGTGTCCGTCCCTATTTGGTTTGGAGGTCTTTCTGTGATCTGGCTTTTGGCTACTACGTCTCGGGGTGTTGTGAAATCGAGCCTTTGCGATGAGATGAACGACTAACTCAATAAGCGTAAGGTCGTCTAGCTCTTTTGGGACTTACTAACTTCTCCGACCCAGAGAGAGACTATAAGCAGTAGCTGAAACGCAAAGGCGTAGATCCAATATCTATCTAACCAGAATAAGAGGCTAGGCAGAGAGAGTATATAGCTGGCGCCTAAGACTATGAGGAGCTTTTTGACACCTATGATTGGATAGTCTCCATGATTGACCTTGCGACACACCCAGGCGACCAGCACGATCAGTAGGAATGTGACCGAGAGTGCTAGACTCTTTGCCATCTGCGCATGAAGCTCACTAGAGGCTTCTCCTAGAGAGAAGATCATCAGCACCCAAGCGGCAATAAAGGAGCAAAACCATGAGAAGTTGCTGTCTAGGCGGAATCTGTTTTTCATAGGGCTCGTATACTTTTCTTCCTTCATTGAGTCTGGCTGCAAATGTACAAATTATCAATCAGCTCTCAACTTCGCAAGTCTTACGTGTAACGACCTATAGGGCACACGACTCGCCCATCCCGACTAATTCCAGTTTTGAGATGCTGGGAGAGAATTTACTTTGATTGCCTATAAGAGGAACCAATCGTGTCGCTGTATCGGCGACTTTTTAGTATCTTTGTGCAATACGAACTTAGATAACAGCCAGTAAGTATGAAGAGAACCTGTAAGTTTACGCTCGACGCTACGCTGCCCAAGTATCCCACTTTTGAGGAGGGCATCCGTCGAGCACCAGATAGGGGATACAGTTTGACCCCTGCACAAACACGTGTGGCACTACAAAATGCGCTACGCTATGTACCTAAAGAGCTACACGCTGAGCTAGCTCCCGAGTTCCTCAAGGAGCTCAAGGAGCGTGGTAAGATCTACGCCTATCGTTATCGCCCCGAGGGTGACCTCAAAGCGGGTCCTATCGATAGCTACAAGGGTAAGTGTATCGAGGGTAAGGCCTTCCAGGTGATGATCCACAACAACCTATCACACGCGGTAGCACTATACCCTTATGAGCTTGTCACCTATGGTGAGACAGGTCAGGTGTGCCAGAACTGGCTCCAGTATCGTCTCATCATCAAGTACCTCGAGGAGCTCACACAGGATCAGACACTAGTCGTCGAGAGCGGACACCCGCTGGGTCTCTTCGCTTCGCACCCCTCAGCTCCTCGTGTCATCATCACCAACTCGATGATGGTCGGTCTCTATGACAATATTAAGGACTGGGAGATAGCTGCTCAGATGGGCGTCGCTAACTATGGTCAGATGACTGCTGGTGGATGGATGTACATCGGGCCACAAGGCATCGTACATGGTACGTTCAATACACTGCTCAACGCTGGTCGTCAGCAGCTACATATCCCAAGTGGTGGCAACCTCGCAGGCAAGCTCTTTGTCTCCTCAGGTCTAGGAGGTATGAGTGGTGCACAGCCTAAGGCTGCCGACATCGCTGGTGCTACCTCGATCATCGCTGAGGTAGATATGTCTCGTATCATGACTCGCTACAATCAGGGTTGGGTCAAGCATATTGCCAAGACGATCCCCGAGGCACTCAAACTAGCTGAGGAGGGTATGAAGGCTGGTGAGCCTTGCTCTATCGCTTATCATGGTAATGTGGTCGACCTGCTGGAGCACTGTGTCGAGCACAATGTACATATCGACCTACTCTCTGACCAGACGAGCTGTCACGCTGTCTACGAGGGTGGTTACTGCCCTGTGTCGCTCACCTTCGAGGAGCGCACCGACCTACTGGCACATGACAGAGAGCGCTTCTGCCAGGAGGTGGACAAGGGTCTGCATCGTCACTACGAGGCTATCAAGGCGCTTGTAGCTCGTGGCACTTACTTCTTTGACTATGGTAATGCCTTTATGAAGGCTTGCTTCGATGCGGGCATTCAGGAGATCTCACGCAATGGCGTAGACGACAAGGATGGCTTCATCTGGCCAAGCTACGTAGAGGACATCATGGGTCCTGAGCTCTTTGACTACGGCTACGGTCCATTCCGCTGGGTATGCCTCAGCCACGACCATGAGGATCTGATCAAGACCGATCACGCCGCTATGGAGTGCATCGATCCAGATCGTCGCGAGCAAGATCGTGACAACTATATATGGATACGTGACGCTGAGAAGAATCAGCTCGTCGTCGGCACCGAGGCGCGTATCCTCTACCAGGATGCTGCGGGTCGTCTGAAGATCGCGCTGAAGTTCAACGACATGGTACGTCGTGGCGAGGTCGGCCCGATCATGATCGGTCGTGACCACCACGATGTGAGCGGTACGGATAGCCCCTTCCGCGAGACATCTAACATACGTGACGGTAGCAATGTGATGGCAGACATGGCTGTCCAGTGCTTTGCGGGCAACTGTGCTCGTGGTATGAGTCTCGTCGCTCTGCACAACGGCGGTGGCGTCGGTATCGGTAAGGCGATCAATGGTGGCTTTGGTATGGTCCTCGATGGTAGCCGTCGTGTCGACGAGATCCTCCGTCAGGCTATGACGTGGGACGTCATGGGCGGTGTCGCTCGCCGCGCGTGGGCTCGCAATGAGAACGCACTGTCTACCTCTCGCGAGTTCAACGAGGAGCACTCCGATCTCTACCATATCACCATCCCCTTCCTCGTGGATGATGCTCTCCTCGATGAGGTGCTGAAGTAAACCTTCACCTAGCATAACGAAAAGCCTCGCCTCTCTAAGCAGACAGCTTAGAGGGGCGAGGTTTTTTCCGTACTTTTGCCGGACACACACTGACTAATGAAAGAAAGACACCACTACATAGGACTGACTGACGCGCAGGTCCTAAAGAGCCGCAGGGTGCATGGGGCAAACATCTTGACACCCCCTAAGAAAGCGCCCTTATGGCGGCAGTTTTTGGAGAAGTTTACCGATCCGCTCATCATCATCTTACTGATTGCTGGCGGACTATCTATAGGCATCTCCTGCTACGAGTACTTTTGGCTGGGACAGGGTGCCGAAGTCTTTTTCGAGCCGGTAGGGATCTTCGTAGCGATCCTGCTTGCTACGGGACTAGCCTTTTACTTTGAGCTACAAGCAGACAAGGAGTTCACGATCCTCAACCAGGTGCATGACGACGAGCTGGTGACCCTCATACGCAATGGCAACGTAACGCAGGTGCCACGCCGTGAGGTGGTCGTGGGCGACATTGTACGTCTAGGCACTGGCGAGGAGGTGCCGGCAGACTGTCAACTGCTCGAAGCGACGATGCTGCAGATGGACGAGTCGACACTCACGGGAGAGCCTTTCTGCAACAAGAGCGTGCGCCCAGAGGAGTTTGACAAAAGTGCCACCTACCCTACCGATCAGGTGATGAAAGGAACTAAAGTGATGGAGGGTCACGGCATCTGCGAGGTTCTCGCCGTGGGCGACAAGACGGAGCAGGGCAAAGTGTTTGAAGCGGTTCAAATTGAGGACGATGTCAAGACACCGCTCAGCGAACAGCTCGATGGTTTGGGTCGATGGGTCACGAGGGTGAGCTACGGCATCGCTGCCCTCATCGTGGTGGGGCGTATCGTCGCTTATCTTGTCGCCAATGGCACCGACCTCTTTGGTTCTCTAGAGCAGGCGACACCATTCTTTGCCTACATCTTGCAGACCTTGATGATTGCGGTGACGCTCATCGTCGTGGCGGTGCCAGAGGGCTTGCCGATGGCGGTGACGCTGAGCTTAGCTTACAGTATGCGTCGCATGCTACGAACCAACAACCTGGTGCGCAAGATGCACGCCTGCGAGACAATGGGTGCGACGACTGTCATCTGCACCGACAAGACGGGTACGCTGACGCAAAACCAGATGAGTGTCGATGAGATGAAGCTCTACGGAGACACGCCACAGGCACTACTTCACGAGGGTATTGCAGTCAACTCAACCGCCTCACTCGACCTCTCGGACCCGGCCAATCCACAGGTGCTGGGTAACCCGACCGAGGGTGCACTGCTCCTATGGCTTCACAGTCAGGGGGTAGACTACCGCTCTTTGCGAGAAGAGGCGGAGACGGCGGCTGAAGTGCCTTTCTCCACAGAACGTAAGTATATGGCGACGCTCGTTACGTCGCCCTCGCTGCAAGGCAAGCGGGTACTCTATATCAAAGGAGCACCCGAGATCGTCTTCGATCTATGCGCTGAGTCCGCTGTCAGCCGTGAGGAGCTGGAGCTGCAGTTAGCCGAGTATCAGCGTCGCGCCATGCGTACGCTAGGATTTGCCTATCAACTAGTCGAGGAGGGTGACTCGGTGATTGAGTCTGGTCAATTGACCGCCAGCAAACTTCACTTCATCGGCGTAGTGGCCATCGCTGACCCTGTCCGCGTGGAGGTGCCTGCAGCGGTGCAGGAGTGTATCGATGCGGGGATCAATGTGAAGGTGGTCACGGGCGATACCTCTGGCACGGCACGCGAGATAGCTCGTCAGATAGGTCTGTGGGACGATAGTCTAGATGGGGCGCATAGCATCATCACGGGGCCGGACTTTGCGACGCTATCTGACGAAGAGCTCCTAGCACATGTCAACGAACTGAAGATTATCTCTCGGGCTCGTCCGATGGATAAGAAGCGACTTGTAGAGGCACTCCAGAGTAGCGGTCACGTGGTGGCGGTCACGGGCGACGGGACGAACGACGCGCCGGCTCTCCGTGCGGCTCATGTGGGGCTCTCGATGGGCGATGGCACGAGCGTTGCCAAGGAGGCGTCTGACATTACGATCATCGACAACTCCTTTAGCAGCATCGGCAAGGCGGTGATGTGGGGACGCTCGCTTTATCAAAACATTCAGCGCTTCCTTCTCTTCCAGTTGACAGTCAATGTGACCGCCTGCTTACTCGTTCTCTGCGGAGCTTTTATGGGTACGGAGTCCCCGCTGACTGTCACGCAGATGCTATGGATCAACCTGATTATGGACACTTTTGCGGCTATGGCGCTCGCCTCGCTACCGCCCTCCGAAAGCGTGATGAAGGAGAAGCCGCGAGACCGCAACGCCTTCATACTCAACAGACCGATGCTACGTGAGATCATTGGCGTGGGCATCTTCTTCTTTGCGATGCTCCTGGTGCTGCTCTACATCTTCCAGCGCACCGATGTGACGCAGCTGACCGACCTTCTTGGCGTGGAGCTCGGCCCGAAGGGACATGTCTCAGCATACGAGCAGACGCTCCTCTTCACGATCTTCGTGATGACCCACTTCTTCTACCTCTTCAATGCGCGTGCCTTCGAGACGGGACGCAGTGCACTTCACTTCGAGGGGTGCCGCGGACTGCTCACCATCGTCGTGATCATCCTCATTGGTCAGATAGCAATGGTCGAGGTGCCGGGACTACAGCAGTTCTTCAACGTGACAGGGCTCAAGCTTATCGACTGGGTCATCATCTTCGTCGGCTCCTCGCTCGTTCTCTGGGTACGTGAGCTGTGGCATCTCGTGACGAGTAGAAGTTAGAGATTAGAAATTAGAAGTTAGAGATTAGAGATCGGAGATCGGAGGAGTCGGAGTGCTAGTGCCTCTAGGGTCTAATTTCTAACCTCTAACCTCTAATTTCGTATCTTTGTTCTGATAAAAGGAGTAGCTATGAAAAGAAGTCCCCTCAATGACATCATAATCCGTGGTTGCCGTGTCAACAACCTCAAAGGTATAGACCTCGACATACCCCGTGGGGAGCTAGTCGTGATCACGGGTGTGAGCGGTTCGGGTAAGAGTTCGCTCGCCTTCGACACGCTCTACGCTGAGGGGCAGCGCCGCTATGTGGATAGTCTCTCGTCGTACGCACGGCAGTTTCTCATGCGCATGAAGAAGCCTGAGTGCGACCAGATCAAGAACCTTCCGCCAGCCGTCGCTATCGAGCAGCGGGTGGTCAGTCGCAACCCACGCTCTACCGTCGGCACCTCCTCCGAGATCGACGACTACCTGCGTGTCTTGATGGCTCGTGTGGGCAAGCTCTACTCGCCTATCAGTGGCGAGCTGGTCAAGCGGCACACCGCTGCCGACGTCGTCGAGGCAGCTCACCAGATCCCGACCGATAGCAAGCTCTACATCCTAGCAGATCTCTATCCGCCTGAGGGGCGACGTCTCATCGAGCATCTGATGCTCCTGCAGGGTCAAGGCTACAACCGTGTCCTCATCGACGACACCATCTATCGTATCGAGGATGTGAGCAATAAGGAGCTACGTGAGGCGGAGCATGTGCAGCTGATTGTGGATCGTCTGACCGTTCGCACGGGCGACGACAGCTACGAGTCGCGTCTCGGGGACTCTATCGAGATAGCGCTCTACGAGGGTCGGGAGACCTGCACCCTCCGCTGGCAAGATAGTGAGGGCGCGTGGAGCAGCGAGGGCAGGCGCAACTTTAGCGCACGCTTTGAGGCAGATGGACGCACTTTTACGGAGCCTACGCCAGATCTCTTCAACTTCAACAGCCCCGCGGGAGCCTGCACCGTCTGCGGAGGCTTTGGCTCGATCCTCGGCATTGACCCCGAGCGGGTGATCCCCGATGACAGCCTCTCGCTCTACGAGGGGTGCGTGGATTGCTGGCGCGGGGCTAAGTCTTCCGAGTGGGCGAAAGCTTTCATCCACGAGGCGAAGCGCTTTGATTTCCCTATCCACACGCCATACGCTGAGCTAACGCAGGAGCAGCGTGACCTGCTCTGGCACGGACACGAAGGCGGAGGTTGGGGCAAAGGGACGCTCTACGGCATCGACGACTACTTCGCCATGCTCCAAAAGGACGTTTACAAGATCCAGAACCGTGTGCGCTTGGCGCATTATCGGGGCAAAAGTGAGTGCTACGCCTGCCACGGCGGTAGGCTTAAGGAGGATGCCTTGCTCTTCACCTATATGGGTAAGAACTTTCACCAGATCGGGCAGATGTCGATCCGTGAGGCATTGACCTTCTTTGCCCAAGAACTAGAGAACCCTGAGGAGGCTAAGATTGCGGAGCGTCCACTCAAGGAGATCCGCAACCGACTACGCACACTAGACGGCGTGGGGCTCGGTTACCTGACCCTAGACCGACGCTCTAACACCCTCTCGGGCGGTGAGAGCCAGCGCATCAACCTAGCGACACGTCTGGGCAACAGCCTCGTCGGCTCGATGTACATACTCGATGAGCCGAGCATCGGACTGCACGACCGGGATACCGATCGGCTGATTGCGGTCATCAAGGAGCTACGTGATCAGGGCAACACAGTCATCGTCGTAGAGCATGACGAGCTGACGATACGTGCGGCCGACTACCTCATTGACATGGGGCTTGATGCGGGCCGTCTCGGTGGCGAGGTGATCTACCACGGCAAGCCGAGCGACATAACGCCCGAGACACCAGGCTACACGGCGGCTTATCTCACGGGGCGCGAGGAGATACCTGTACCTCAGCATCGTCGCCCGGTACAGCGCAAGCTGACGATGCACCGTGTGCATAAGAACAATCTGAAAGGCTTCGACGTAGACATACCGCTCTTTACCATGACGGTGATCACAGGCGTGAGCGGTTCGGGCAAGAGTACTCTCATCTCCGACCTCCTTGTGGAGGAGCTACAACGCATCATCAATGCACGTCCTCGCGAGACTCAGAGCCGTATGCTGACGGGCGACATTGACCTCGTGGAGCAGGTCCTTTACGTGGACCAAAACAGCGTGGGGCGCAGTTCGCGCTCCAACCCTGTCACCTATATTGATGCCTTTACGCCGATCCGCGAATTGTACGCTGACCAGCCTTTGGCAAAGCAGATGGGCTACAAACCTTACTTCTTCTCCTTTAATAAGGAAGGCGGACGCTGCGAAGTGTGCAAGGGCGATGGTGTCGTCGAGGTGCCGATGCAGTTTATGACGGATATCACGTTGGTCTGCGATGCGTGCGAGGGAAAGCGCTTTCAGAAGAACATCCTCGAGGTAGCTTACCACGGGGTCAACATTTACGACCTGCTGGAGATGACGGTGGACCAAGCGATTGAGTTCTTTACCAAGTACCCAGCCGACCAGACGACCTCGATCATTCGTCTCCTCGAGGGGCTGCAGCGTGTCGGGCTAGGTTACCTACAGCTAGGGCAAAACAGCTCGACGCTCTCGGGCGGTGAGAACCAGCGTCTCAAGCTCGCCTACTACCTCGGTCGTGACCACGAGCCGCACACGCTCTTCGTCTTCGACGAGCCGACTACGGGACTACACTTTCACGACATATCTACGCTCCTAGCCGCTTTCAGAGACTTGATCGACCAGGGGCACTCGGTATTGATCATCGAGCACAATATGGAGGTGATCAAGAGCGCCGACTACATCATCGACCTAGGGCCCGATGGAGGCGACAAGGGTGGACATCTCGTGGTGGCGGGCACGCCCGAAGAGGTCGCCGCCTGCCCCGACTCGATCACCGGTCACTACCTCAAGGAGAAGCTCTCACCCCGCAAAGCATAAGACCCTATGGACAGCAAAAAGCTCTACTACTCTCACCGAGAGGTGGCCGAGATGCTCGAGGAGGCACAGTCGACGGTGCGCTACTGGGTCGATACCTTTGCCGTGCAGGTGCGTCGTAGCAGCACGGGACGACTCAAGTACTCGCAGGATAATCTGCGCGAACTGCAGCTGATCCGTCACCTGCTACGAGAGTCCAACCTAACGATCGACGGTGCCAAGGCGACTCTCCGCCACAATCCCCAAGAAGCGGAGCAACGTGCCGAGGCGATCGCTCAGCTCAAAGCGGTGCGTGACGAACTTGTCGAGTTGCGCCAGCTCATCGAGCAGATCGAACGCTACACCTCCGCCAGCGAAGTGCGTGACCGTCTCCGCCAAGAGGGACTTCTCTAGTCCCCTCGCTTCAGTTCCTCCAATCTTACGCGATTTGTAGGGACGCACGGCTCGGACGCAGACCGTCGGTGCGTCCGTCCCCGTTAAAACCACGATGCTGTAACCTTTGACACAACGGACGCTCAGACCGAGCGTCCCTACAGCGGGTTACAAGGTTTTAGGGGGATGCCGAGACGAAGCGTATGCTTTTTTTTGGTACTTTTGGGGCTATAACGACCTAAGAGACTATTTATCCCGTGGCTAAGAAAGAGATCGCCGAGACCCCGATGATGCGGCAGTACTTGCAGTTCAAGAAGAAGCATCCCGATGCTATCTTGCTCTTTCGTGTGGGCGACTTCTACGAGACCTTTTCCGATGATGCCATCGAGGCGTCTAAGATCCTCGGCATCACGCTCACCAAGCGTGCCAACGGAGCCGCGCAGCATGTCGAGCTGGCCGGCTTTCCCCACCATGCGCTTGACACTTACCTGCCTAAGCTGGTGCGGGCGGGCAAGCGGGTGGCTATCTGCGATCAGCTCGAAGACCCTAAGCTGACCAATAAGTTGGTCAAGCGTGGCATCACCGAGATCGTTACCCCTGGCGTGGTCACCACGGACAATGTTCTCCAGAGCAAGCAAAACAACTTCCTCGCAGCCGTTTACCCACAAGCTAAAGGAGAAAACCGCTACGGCCTAGCACTACTCGACCTCTCGACGGGAGAGTTTTACGCCAGTGAGTGTACCGATCAGGTACTCGCCAAGCTCGTCTCTGGCTACAACCCCAAGGAGATCCTCATCGAGCGCAAGCATCGTGACCACCTGCAGCGCCTCCTTCAGCCCGAGGGGCATCTCTCGGACTACGACGACTGGATCTTCTCTGAGAGCAACAACCGGGAGCGTCTCCTGCAGCACTTCGGCACGCTCTCGCTCAAGGGCTTCGGCATCGACACCCTCCCGCTAGCGATCACCGCTGCGGGCGCCGTACTGCACTATCTCGACATGACGAAGCACACCGAGATCGGTCACATCACCCGCATCGTGCGCATCGATGAGCAGCGACATGTACGCATCGACGGCTTTACGGCACACAGCCTAGAGCTCACCGCTCCGATGAATGCGGGCGGCACCACGCTACGCCAGATCCTTGACCAGACGGTCACCCCGATGGGCGCTCGTCTACTGGATCAGTGGATAGCCTTCCCGCTAAAGGAGCTCCAAGCGATCCAACAGCGTCAGAGCATTGTGGCAAACCTTGTGGACAATCCGCAGCTGCGCACCCAGCTCACTGACCAGATGAAAGAGATAGGCGACCTGCAGCGCCTCGTGGGGCGTGTCGCCATGGGGCGCATCACCCCTCGCGAAGTGGTCCGCCTCGGGCTCTCCATCACACTCATCGCCCCCATACGCCAGCTCGCTCTAGATGAAGGCGAGGAGACCCTCACGGCACTCTGCTCGCTACTCGATCCCTGCGCGCAACTGTGCCAGCAGATCACCTTCCAGCTCAACCCCGAGGCGCCACAGCAGATCGGCAAGGGGGAGACCATCGCTGAGGGCTTTTGCGAAGAGCTAGACCAGCTGAGACGCTTGCTCAAGTCCGGCAAGCAATACCTCGACGACCTCCTCGCCCGTGAGACAGAGCACACCGGCATCAGTAGTCTCAAGATCGGCTTTAACAATGTCTTCGGCTACTACCTTGAGGTGCGCAACACCTACAAGGAGCAAGTACCCGAAGAGTGGATTCGCAAGCAAACGCTCGTCAGTGCCGAGCGATACATTACCCAAGAACTAAAAGAGTACGAAGAGAAGATCCTCGGCGCCGAAGATCGTATCCTAGCACTGGAGCAGGAGCTCTTTGCGAAGCTCATCGGGACGCTTCAACAGTTTGCCAACCAACTCCTACAGGATGCGCAGATCTTAGCACAGCTCGACGTCCTCGCCTCACTGGCAGCTGTTGCCAAGGCGTATGACTACTGTCGCCCCACGCTCAACGAGGGGTACGATTTGGAGATCGTTGACGGTCGCCACCCAGTCATCGAGCGCACCCTCCCAGCGGGGCAACCTTACATCCCCAATGATGTGCGGCTCTCCCCCATCGACTGCCAAATCATGATCATCACAGGCCCTAACATGAGCGGTAAGAGTGCCCTGCTCCGCCAGACGGCGCTTATCGTGATCATGGCGCAGATGGGAAGCTTCGTGCCCGCTACCTCAGCCACCATCGGCATCGTCGACTCGGTCTACACCCGTGTGGGTGCTTCGGACAATATCGCCGTGGGCGAGTCCACCTTTATGGTTGAGATGCAGGAGGCTGCCAGCATCCTCAACAACTTGACCCCTCGCAGCTTGATCCTCTTTGACGAGTTGGGGCGTGGCACCAGTACCTTCGACGGGGTCTCCATAGCGTGGGCTATCGTCGAGTACCTGCACAGCACGACACAGGGACGTGCCAAGACGCTCTTTGCCACGCACTACCACGAGCTCAACGAGCTGGCCGACCACCTCGAGCGGGTGCAGTGCTACAACGTCTCGGCACGTGAGATTGACGGCGAGATGCTCTTCCTCCGCAAGCTGGTCCCAGGCGGCTCAGCGCACAGCTTCGGTATACAGGTAGCGAAGTTGGCCGGTATGCCCACCTGGATCGTGGCGCGAGCTGGCGAAGTGCTCCAGCACTTAGAGGCTTACCGCACCGAAAGCGACCAAGCCCCCGACTCAGCCACCCCCAGCACCTCCCAGAGCGGAGGCATGCAAATGTCTATCTTCCAGTTAGACGACCCGGTCCTCACGGCTGTCCGCACCAAGATCAACGAGCTAGACATCAACAACCTCACGCCCCTGGACGCACTCAAGCAGCTCGACGCACTCAAGCAGATGCTCAACAACTAACGAGTAGCGACACTCATACAAGTAACCCTGTGTAGGAATACGTTTCTACACAGGGTTACTTGCTTGAGTCCTGTCGATGCTAGCCGTGCGTCCCTAGACAAGGCTACTCGTAAGATTTGCAAGATCTAGCCGTTATAGAGAAGTTGCTTGGTTATAAGTTTTTTTATATTTGCCGTCGAGGAGGTTATCCTAATAAAGGAACAGCTCAGAAGTTGCAGCGAGCTCCCTTGCCTCTTCACTTGGATGCTTTACTATTAACCCTTTAATGCCTCATCGCTATGAAGAAATTACTACTATGCTGCTTGGTCGGGCTCTCCATGTTGCTCGTCAAGCCTCTCTATGCCGGTAGTACAGACAAGCTACTACCTGTGGGGAATAGTATCGAGAACCGCCTCGTCTATGAACCGATTGAGGTGGTTTATCTCGACTTTTCCGTTGCTATCGCCATCTCTGATGGTGCCAAAGCCACGATCACCTGTGATGGAGAGCGTATGGCAGAGGGTGTCATCACGATGGGTGATGCCCGTGGTCAGAGTCAGGCTGCCATCCTCTTCGACAAGACAATCCTGCCAAAAGGTAAGTCCTACAAGCTGGAGGTGCCTGCGGGTGCTATTTATACTCGCGATCAGCCAACTATTGTGATGGATAGCTACGTCACACCCTTTACGGTACCTGAGTACATAACTACTAGGGAGTGCTCTATCCAGGAGGGTGATACCGTCGGGTATACCAACTTGATTAGCTTTTACTACGACACGGAGACCGAGCCTCTAGGCACTCCTATCGCTACACTCTATCGAGAGGGGGTACCCATCAAAAGCGTTGCTGTGAACATCACATGGGACTGGGAGCTTGTCCTCTCCTGAAATAGTACACAGTTGGGGAAGCCAACCCCAACAACAATGAA
>ENA-OPCF01000358-OPCF01000358.1-human-gut-metagenome-genome-assembly--contig:-NODE-358-length-31526-cov-16.427886_pt1 | contig 31526 bp, 18 predicted proteins | sample MGYA00241077_ERZ501470 | MGnify/ENA primary metagenome ERZ501470 (study PRJEB25962, sample SAMEA2042571) | human gut metagenome | biome: human gut; feature: human-associated habitat; material: faeces... | reverse complement strand
GTGTGGCAACACATGGAGCTGACTGTTACTAATAGGTCGAGGGCTTGATTAAAAAAGCGGTTAAATCTGTATGAAGTTTTGAAAGTACAAACATTTCATGAATAAGAAGTTAGCAGCGTACTTGTCTACGTTGTTTTCTCATATAGGGGATTGGTCAAATGGTATGATAGGGGTCTCCAAAACCTTTGGTGGGAGTTCGATTCTCTCATCCCCTGCTCTTTAAAAACACCTGTTTAGGTGTTTTTTTATTTATAGTAATTTAAATTAAATTTTTATAAAGGAGAATTATATGAAAAAAACAAATAACAGCGTGCTTTCGCAATATCGGGGTGCGTTAATGGGAATATCCATCATATTGATTATAGTTTTTCATTTTACGGATGACTGTCATTATTACTCCTATCATTTTAGTGGCTGGATTTCCTTCTTTTGGAGATATATTTCATCATCAAGTGTGGATGCTTTTTTATTCTTTTCTGGTCTGGGGTTATACTATTCCATGAAAAAAAGATCAGATGTTAGAAGTTTTTACATAAGAAGATTAAAAAGAATTCTGATTCCTTATTGCATCGTAGCCGTACCCTCTTATATTTTACTGGATGTCTGTGTAAATAAAACAGGATGGGGAGAAGCCATAAAAGACTTCACATTTATCACATTTTTCAGTAATGGAGACAGGCTTTACTGGTATATTGGACTTATGCTGTTATGCTATTTGATTTATCCCTATATCTTTCAGATTGTGGATAGCGCACGGGACGCAATAGATGGAGAGATCCGGCTGATTTCCATGGTAAGTGCTGTTACCGTATTGGCACTTGTAATTGCATTATATGAGAAAGAGGTGTTTGGAAATGTAAATATTGCTTTGCTTCGTCTGCCTGTTTTTATAGCGGGCTGTTTTTATGGTAGATCCAGTTATGAAAAAAGGGAAAGTTATTGGAAATGGTTGATTCTTTTTGCGTTATCCGGCTATTTGCTCACCATGCTTCCAAGTGGATCTCCTATTTTTGCAAGGTATGTGACCGGAATTTTTAATATCTCATGTTGTGCGGGAATTGCCTGGATCTTTTCCCAGTTATCTATGCGCCCGGTTATAAGAATACTGGAATGGTTTGGTGCTCATTCGCTGGAATTGTATCTGGTACATGTTACCATACGAAAATTTATGAAGGGAGCAGCATTTCATACATGCCGTCTGCGTTACGAACTGGTGCTGGTATGCAGTTCCATTGTGATTGCATGGATACTTCAGATCCTTGTCCGGTATATAACAGATCATTTGCTTAAGGAAAAGAGGTAAGACCTATGACCCTACAGCAGTTACATCAGGTAATTACGATTGCAGAAAGCCGCTCCATGAACGAAGCATCCCGAAAACTGTTTGTCTCACAGCCCAATCTGTCTGCGGTTGTGCGCGAACTGGAAGAAGAAACAGGAATCACCATTTTTATCCGGTCAAACCGCGGAATCGTGCTTACACCGGAGGGAGAGGAATTTATCGGATATGCCAAGCAGGTCGTGGAGCAGTATCATTTGCTGGAATCCCGTTATATTTCGTCTGCATCCAAAAAGAAATTTTCTGTGTCCATGCAGCATTATACCTTTGCGGTCAAGGCATTTGTGGAAGTGGTCAAGGCTGTCGGAATGGAAGAATATGAATTTGCCGTGCATGAGACACAGACGAATCAGGTAATCGAAAATGTGCGTAACATGAAAAGTGAGCTGGGAATTCTCTTCCTGAGCAAATTTAATGAAGCAGTACTCCAGAAACTTTTCAGGGAAAATGATGTGATTTTTGAAGAACTGTTTACCTGTGACACCTATGTATATCTGTGGAAAGGACATCCGCTGGCACAAAGGGATGTAATTTCCATGAAAGAACTGCAGGAATATCCATGTCTGGTGTTCGAACAGGGGAAAAATAATTCCTTTTATTTTGCCGAAGAGATGAAAAGTACCTATGAATATAAGAAGATGATCCATGCGGATGACCGGGCGACCATGCTGAATCTGATGGTTGGTCTGAATGGTTATACACTCTGTTCCGGGATTATCTGTGAAGAATTAAACGGTAATGATTATGCGGCAGTGCCGCTGGCAGAGAGCGAAAAGATGCGGATCGGCTATATCCGGCACAAGGGGATAAAGGTCAGTCCGATCGGAGAATTATATGTGGATATTCTGAAAAAAAGTGGGAAACCACTTTAAAAAAATTAGTTTTCGTCAAAAAATTCCTGTTTTTGTGATTGGAAAGGCAATTTTTTGGAGAAATTGCATAAGATAGCAGGTATAAATATAAATACACGAAAAAAAACGGTAGGAATCTGAGTAAAACGGTTGCGCGTTTACCGTCATTATGCAGGAAAAACCTAAGAAATATAGAGTTTGCGGAACTTTGACAGATGAAAAAAAAAGTGGCATAATCGTTTCTAAACTCGGGGATGATAAAAATAATATCTTGTTTAAAGGTAGAAAGAGGTGTTGGATTATGTATGAAACTGTTAAAGTAATTCGGTTATCAGACATGGATGAAGTAAAAGATTTCGTACGTGCTGCAGGAGGCTGCGATTTCGATATCGATGTAAAATGCGACCGCACACTGATTGATGCAAAGTCATTACTTGGCATGATTGGTCTTGGCGTAAAGAAGAATCTTCAGGTTTGCTACGGTGGAAAGAATGAAAACTTCGAAAACGTAGTTGCTAAATTTGCAGTAGCATAATACAATTATTATATCGTGACTATGGAACTTTAAGTCCCGCTCCGTATTCCGGAGCGGGGCTTTTTATTGTAAAATAATGGAACAAATAAAAACCCGCTTCATACAACAGGAAAATACCCGCGGGAGAAAGGAGGCGTACATGCAGGAATTACATATATCCGTGAGAAATCTGGTAGAGTTTATTTTCCGGGCAGGAGATATCGATAATCGTGCCGGAAAGCTGGCGAGTGCAGAGGCCATGATGGAAGGCAGCCGTATCCACCGGAAAATTCAAAAAAGCATGGACACCTCCTACCAGGCGGAAGTACCGCTGAAAATTGAATGGAAAGCCAACGATTACGTGCTGGTCGTGGAAGGACGTGCAGACGGAATCGCCTATGGAAAATTTCAGCCGGATCTGCCGGCTGCGACGGAGTCTGTGCTGCAACCGGAGATGGAGTTTGCGGCGGAAATCCCTCCGGAAGAAGAAATCAGCTTCATCGATGAGATCAAGGGTGTATATAGAAACGTTGCGGCAATGGAACAGCCGGTCTACGTGCATAAAGCCCAGGCAATGTGCTATGCGTATATCTATGCGAAACAGAACCGTCTGGAGCGGATCGGCGTGCAGATGACCTACTGCAATCTGGATACGGAAGAAATTCGGTATTTCCGGGAAATTTTCGATTATGAGACACTGACCGTGTGGTTTGGCCATCTGATCGAAGATTATCGGAAATGGGCGGACTGGCAGATTGCATGGAAAAAACAGCGGCAGGAGAGCATTCATGGACTGGAGTTTCCATTTCCGTACCGGGAAGGGCAAAAGAAGCTGGTTGCAGATGTTTATCGTACAATTTTGCGGGGAAAGAATCTGTTTATCGAAGCACCGACCGGTGTGGGCAAAACAATTTCCACAATCTTTCCGGCGGTAAAAGCAGTGGGAGAAGGGCTGGCAGACCGGATCTTTTATCTCACGGCAAAGACCATCACAGCAACTGTGGCAAAAGAAACGTTCGCACTGCTGGAAGAACAGGGCTATCGTGCCAAAGTGATCCAGATTACAGCAAAAGAAAAACTCTGCCTGTGTGAAGAGATGGACTGCAACCCGGTAAACTGTCCATATGCAAAGGGACATTTTGACCGGGTGAACGATGCGGTGTTTGATCTCTTGCAGAAATCCAACCTGTTTACCAGAGAGGAAGTTTTAGCGCAGGCGAAAGAATATCAGGTGTGCCCGTTTGAGATGAGTCTGGATGTGGCAACCTGGGCGGACAATATTGTCTGTGATTACAATTACGTATTCGATCCGAATGTATATCTGAAACGCTTTTTTCAGGAGGGGATAAAGGGAGACTATCTGTTCCTGGTGGATGAGGCACATAACCTCGTGGATCGCAGCAGGGAGATGTACAGTGCCGATCTGTACAAAGAAGACGTGCTTGCAGTGAAGCGGATCATGAAAGCGCACAGCCGTACGATCTGCCGTATCCTGGACAAATGCAACAAAGCCATGCTGGAAATGAAACGTGAGTGTGAGCACTACCAGATTCTGGACAGTGTGGGAACGTTGACCTTCCACCTTATGCGGCTGGCCTCCCAGATGGATGAATTTTTGGAAAAACCGCGGGAATTTCCGGAGAAGAAAACGGTGCTGGATTTTTACTTTGCGCTGCGCAATTTCCTGAATATTTATGATCTGGTGGATGACCATTACGTGATCTACAGCCAGATGACGGAGGAAGGCCAGTTCCGGATCCGGCTCTTTTGCGTAGATCCGTCGGTCAATCTGCAGAAATGCATCGATAAAAGCAATTCCACGATCTTTTTCTCCGCAACGCTCCTGCCGATCGGATACTATAAGCGGCTACTTTCCACGGACGAGGATAACTATGCCATTTATGCGCAGAGTACGTTTGCCCAGACACAGAGACTTCTCGCATTTGGTCGGGATGTGAGCACAAAATATACGCGGAGGAACAGAAAAGAATACGAAAAAATCGCGGACTATATCGGTGCAGTCACAGAAGCACAGCAGGGAAATTACATGGTGTTTTTCCCGTCTTACCGGCTGATGCAGGATGTATATGAGGTCTTTGCCGGGAAGGCGGCCGATTCGTGCGAGATTCTGATGCAGCATAGTAATATGAAAGAACACGAAAGAGAAGCGTTTTTGGAAGAATTTGAAAAAGAGCGCCAGGGGACACTCGTTGCGTTCTGTGTGATGGGTGGAATTTTCGGGGAAGGCATTGATCTGAAAAACGATCGGCTGATCGGTGCCATCATCGTGGGAACCGGACTTCCGCAGGTCAGCGATGAACGTGAAATTTTAAAGAATTATTATGATGAGCGGGGATTGTCCGGATTTGACTATGCGTTCCGCTATCCGGGAATGAACAAAGTCCTGCAGGCAGCAGGGCGCGTGATCCGGACCAGCGAGGACCGCGGCGTGATCCTTCTGCTGGATGAACGTTTCCTGCAGCGCGAATACGGAGCGCTTTTTCCGAGAGAATGGGAAAAGAGAAGCGTCTGTGGTCTGCCGCAGCTGCGGGAAGAAGTGAGCCGGTTCTGGTCAGACGTCCGGGAGGAGCTTTAAAAACTCTTCGGTGGAGGCAGAAACCGGAAGGGTAGGGTTTAACGAAGCCACCAGCTGCCGCTGCGGGATCGTTTCCTGCGTGTGGACGAGAAAGAGATCCTCCGGCTTGTGTTTCAGACAAAAATCCGGGATAAAAGCAATTCCAAGACCGATGCGGGCCATGTCAATGAGCAGATCGTTGCTGCTGAGCTCTACCTGAGGCAGCAGTTCCAGCTGATGCTGCAGGAAAATGTGGTGCAGAAATTCACTTGTCGTGCTCTTGCGGTCTAACATCATGAGCGGATAGGTGCCAAGCTCCGAGAAAGGAACGATGCGGTCCGCCAGATCAAAATATGCCGGATTGGCGACGAACACATCCGAGAAAGAGCCAACCGTTTTCTGAATATAGGAAGGATTCAGATGCGGGTTTGGAAAATTTGTGATAATCAGATCTACCCGGCGCTGCTCTAACAGGTCTACACAGCCCATCGAGCTGGCATTGGTGATTTTAATCGGAACATCCGGGAATTTCCGATGGAATTTCTGCAGATACGGCAGCAGAAAATAGCGGCAGATCGTGTCGCTGGCACCGATATGCAGCTGTCCTAAACCAAGAGAGCCGGATTCTAAAAGCTGGCTTTCGCCGCGTGAGATTAGATTCATGGCAGGTTCCACATGTTTCAGAAGCAGAGCACCGGCAGGAGTCAGCTGCACTTTTTTTGTGCTACGGATAAAAAGCGGCTGTCCCAGCTTCCGCTCTAATGTTTTGATAGACTGGCTTACCGCTGACTGGGAGATAAAAAGCTTCTTACTTGCATCCGAAAATGAGAGAGAGCTTGCAACATAATAGAAAACCTTGTATAATTCATAATTGATATCCATCGATCATATCCTCAGTAGTATAGTATAGTATAGGATATATTATATACCTTTCACAAAGGAGAGAAAAGGAGATTATCATGAAAAAGGGAATTTTGAAAACCTTATGCGGATTGATGGCGGCACTCATGCTGCTTGTGTTCGCAGGAACACCCGTTACAACTCAGGCAGCAAAACTGCCATATTACATTAAAATCAATCGTCAGCAGAACTGTGTGACCGTATATGCACTTGATTCCAAAGGCAAATATACCAAACCGGTCAAAGCATTTGCCTGCTCTGTCGGTGTCAACAATGCCACCCCGACAGGAACCTTTGCGATTCCGGCAAAATACCGCTGGCATACACTTATGGGCGGTGTGTACGGACAGTATTGCAGCCGTATTCACGGTGGTGTGCTGTTCCACTCTGTTTTTTACAGTTCACAGGACCCGAGCAAGCTGGCATACAATTCTTATAACCGTCTGGGACAGACGGCATCCCACGGATGTGTCCGTCTGAATGTGGAAGATGCCAAGTGGATCTATGACAACTGCCCGGTAGGAACCAAAGTAACCATCTATGACAGCAAAGATCCGGGACCATTGGGCAAGCCTACCCCGATCCGTATTGATGTAAACAGTCCGTACCGCGGATGGGATCCGACCGATCCGGATCCGAGAAACCCATGGCTGAAACTCCGTCCGACGATTAAGGGGATCGCGAATAAAACCATCGAGAGAACAAACAGCAAAGTAGACCTCAAAAAGGGAGTGAAAGCTTCTGATTACAGAGGAAAGGCACTTAAATTTACCGTTTCCGGAAAAGTCAACGCGGCAAAGGCCGGAAAATATAAGGTTACATACACCGCAAAAGATGTCAAAGGAAACAAGACAAAGAAGAGCATCGTAATTACCGTAAAAGATACGAAAGCACCATCCGTCAGCCTGAAACGAAAGACACTGACCTACAATGAAGCCGTTTCCAAAGAAAAACTGGTTTCCGCAATTAAGTCAGATGTAGTGGCAAAGGATCTGGGTAAGAAGCTTGCTTCAAAATATGTTTTCGTAAATACCCAGGAAGTACAGAAAGCAGTTACTGCCATGAAAAACAAAAAGTACGGAACTTACAGTGTGACCGTATATGTCAAAGATAAGGCAGGAAATAAATCCAGAAAGCTGAAAGTAAAGATTAATTTTGTAAATCCAAACCCGGGTACCGATCAGCCGGATCAGCCGGAACCGGACATTCCGGGCGTTGTAACGGACAGTGCAATTACCGTACAGTAATTTCATAAGAACAGGTAATAGATATCGTAAGCGATATTAATTTTACTTAATTGTCAACCCATGATACAATAACATAAAGATCAATAGAATGCCCCCGAATACAGGGGGCATTCCGTTTCGCAAAAGAAGGAGGTAAATCCAATGGGCAATGTACGTCGTGTGTACGTAGAAAAGAAACCGGATTTTGCCGTAAAGGCAAAAGAATTAAAACATGAGGTAAAGCATTATCTCGGAATCGCTGCAGATCAGGTGCGTGTTCTGATCCGTTATGATGTGGAAAATGTATCGGATGCCACTTACCAGAAGGCATTGCAGACGGTATTTTCCGAGCCACCAGTGGATGATATTTATGAGGAGAACTTTGACGCAGAAGGCGGAAACGTATTTTCCGTAGAATTCCTGCCGGGACAGTTCGACCAGAGAGCGGATTCCGCAGAGCAGTGCGTGAAGCTTTTAAATGAGGATGAGGAGCCGATCATCCGCAGCGCGACGACCTATGTGATCAAGGGTGACATCACAGAGGATGAGTTAGAGGCGATCAAAAAGTATTGTATCAATCCGGTAGATTCCCGTGAGACCGGTATGGACAAGCCGGATACCCTCGTACAGAATTTCGATGAGCCGGCAGACGTGGCAGTTTTCGACGGATTTATCGACATGGCAGAAGCACACTTAAAGGAACTGTACAGCTCTTTAAATCTTGCCATGACCTTTAAGGATTTCTTACATATCCAGAATTACTTCAAAAATACCGAGAAGCGGAATCCGTCCGTGACAGAGATCCGCGTGCTTGATACTTACTGGAGTGACCATTGCCGTCATACCACCTTCTCGACAGAACTTAAAAATGTGAAGTTTGATGAAGGATTTTACCAGGCACCAATCAAAAAGACTTACGAAGAATATCTGGATACCCACAAGAAACTGTATGCGGGACGCGATGACAAGTTTGTCTGCCTGATGGATCTGGCACTGCTTGCCATGAAACGTCTGAAAAAAGAAGGAAAACTTGCAGATCAGGAAGAATCTGACGAGATCAATGCATGTTCCATCGTGGTACCGGTGGAAGTAGATGGAAAAACAGAGGAGTGGCTTGTAAACTTTAAGAATGAGACACATAACCATCCGACCGAGATTGAGCCGTTCGGTGGTGCTGCTACCTGTTTAGGCGGAGCCATCCGTGATCCGCTTTCCGGAAGAACTTATGTGTATCAGGCAATGCGTGTGACCGGAGCCGCAGATCCAACCGTATCCGTAAAAGATACGATTGAGGGTAAGCTGCCACAGAAGAAGATCGTGCGCGAGGCAGCCAGAGGTTACAGCTCTTATGGAAATCAGATCGGACTGGCAACCGGATATGTAAAAGAAGTTTACCATCCGGATTATGTAGCAAAACGTATGGAGATCGGTGCTGTCATGGGTGCCGCACCGAGACGTGCCGTACAGAGACTGACCTCTGATCCGGGAGATAAGATTATCCTTCTGGGCGGACGTACCGGACGTGACGGTATCGGTGGAGCAACCGGATCTTCCAAGGCGCACAATACAGAGTCTACATCGGTATGCGGTGCCGAGGTACAGAAAGGTAATGCACCGACTGAGCGTAAACTGCAGCGCCTGTTCCGCAGAGAAGAAGTCAGCCATATCATCAAAAAATGTAACGATTTCGGTGCCGGCGGTGTATCGGTAGCCATCGGTGAGCTTGCAGACGGACTGCGCGTGAATCTGGATAAAGTACCGAAGAAATATGCTGGTCTGGATGGAACGGAGATTGCAATCTCCGAGTCCCAGGAGCGTATGGCAGTGGTTGTCGCTCCGCAGGATGTCGAGCAGTTCCTTGCTTATGCAAAAGAAGAAAACCTTGAAGCAACCGAGGTGGCAGTTGTTACCGAGGAGCCGAGACTGATCTTAGAGTGGAGAGGAAAAGACATTGTCAATATTTCCCGTGCATTCCTCGATACCAACGGTGCGCATCAGGAAGCAGATGTCGAAGTCGAGATGCCAAAAGAGGAAGATAACTTCTTTAAGAAGATGGAGCTTCCGAAAGTGGCAGATGCATTACAGAAAAATGATAACAAAGCGGCATGGCTTGCAATGCTTGCGGATCTTAACGTATGTTCCCAGAAGGGACTTGTCGAAATGTTTGACGGTTCCATCGGAGCTGGAAGCGTCTATATGCCATATGGTGGACGTTATCAGTTGACGGAGACACAGAGCATGGTTGCCAAGCTTCCAGTTTTACATGGAAAATGTGATACCGTAACCATGATGTCCTACGGATTTGATCCGTATTTATCTTCCTGGAGCCCATACCATGGATCGGTTTATGCGGTACTCGAATCTCTTTCCCGTATCGTGACAGCCGGTGGTGATTACAAGAAAGTACGATTTACTTTCCAGGAATATTTCCGCAGAATGAACGAAGATCCAAAGAGATGGAGCCAGCCGTTTGCCGCACTGCTTGGTGCATTTGATGCACAGATCGGTTTTGGACTGCCGTCCATCGGTGGAAAAGATTCCATGTCCGGAACCTTTAACGATATTGACGTGCCTCCGACACTGGTTTCTTTCGCAGTCGATGTGGCAAGAGAAAAAGACGTGATCACACCGGAACTGAAAGAAGCAGGAGATAAGCTGGTACTCTTTACGATCGAAAAGAACGCGTATGATCTGCCGGTATATGAACAGGTGATGAAACTGTATGATAAGATTCATGAGCTGATCGGCAAGGGTGCAATCCGCAGTGCCTATGCACTTGACGGAAAAGGTCTGGCAGCAGCAGTCAGCAAGATGGCATTCGGTAACAAACTGGGTGTAACAATTGCCGATGATGTCACTGCAGAAACCTTATTTGCACCGGGATTCGGTAATATCGTAGCAGAAGTAAAAGAAGAGTTTCTTCCTATTATAAAAGAAGCATCCGGAGTTGTTGTCGGTGAAGTGAACGATGCACAGAAATTTGTATACAAAGAAATGTCACTTTCCATGGAGGAAGCAATTGCAGCCTGGACCGGAACACTCGAAAGAGTCTTCCCAACCCGCGCAACCGAGGATAAAGAAAAAGTACAGAGTGACGTATACGATACAAAGAACATCTATGTATGCAAAAACAAAGTTGCAAAGCCGACCGTATTCATTCCGGTATTCCCTGGAACAAACTGTGAGTACGACAGTGCGAAAGCGTTTGAGCGTGCAGGTGCCAATACCATTGTAAAAGTATTCAAGAATCTGAGTGCAACAGACATCCGTGATTCTGTCGATGAATTTGTCAAGGCAATCAACCAGTCACAGATCATCATGTTCCCGGGTGGATTCTCCGCAGGAGATGAACCGGAAGGATCTGCAAAGTTCTTTGCAACAGCATTCCGGAATGCAAAGATGACAGAGGCAGTAAGCAGACTGTTGTCAGAACGTGACGGACTGGCACTTGGTATCTGCAACGGATTCCAGGCGCTGATCAAACTGGGACTTGTTCCTTACGGACAGATTCAGGCACAGAGTGAGGATTCCCCGACGCTGACCTACAACACCATCAACCGCCACATCAGCAAGATGGTATATACCAAGGTCGTAACAAACAAATCCCCATGGCTGCAGCAGGCAAAGCTTGGTGCAACATACTGCAACCCGGCATCCCATGGAGAGGGACGTTTCGTAGCTCCGAAGGAATGGCTGGACAAGCTTTTTGCAAACGGACAGGTTGCCACCCAGTATGTCAATGAAGCCGGCGAGCCAACCATGGATGAAGAGTGGAATGTCAATGGTTCGTACATGGCGATCGAGGGTATCACCAGTCCGGATGGACGTGTACTCGGAAAGATGGCACACAGCGAGCGCCGCGGTGAGGCCGTTGCCATGAACATCTACGGAGAGCAGGATATGAAGATCTTCGAATCCGGAGTTGCTTACTTTAAATAGAATTGTTTATCTTCACGCGTAGTTTCACTCGAACTACGCGTGAAATAGTTTTAATAATAGAAAAAAGTGAAAAAACTCTTAAATGCTTAAGAAAATATTAAAGAATTTTTTCAATAAAATGTAATTTTGGTGTTGCAAAGATACAATACTTGGTGTATGATTGTCACGTAGAGTAGTTAAAAGAGTACTATAAATAGTACGACAAGTGATGAACTACTATCGAGGCTATGGAAACTGGAAGTTATTCCAGACAGACCTTACAATTACAGATACATATTAGAAATATAAGTCATCGGAACCTCAGCTTGCTGATCTTGATGCTGGACAATCAACGTTGATATCACACTCTACGCCGACGTCTGATGTGCGAAAGTTTCTGGTCATTTATGATTTGTGTGTCTGCAGATGAAACTGACGATGGACTTAACAGTAAGACCGAGGAGGGTCAGTGGAGGCAATTAGCGAGAACATTGGATTGGAAAAATCGTCCGCAGCGGTTTGGAAGAGAAGATGAAGGAACTTAAACGTGCAGGGTTAAACGAGTAGAAGAGATGGAAGTTAGTCAAAAAGAAAGAGAGGAAAAAACATGAAATCAAGCAAAAAAGTGTTAGCTTTTGCTCTCGCTGCAGCTATGGTTGTAACAGCAGTTCCTGCTACAAACGCACAGGCAGCTTCTACAGCAAAGCTTAGCGCAAAAAAAGCCACAGTTTATTCTGAGGGCTACAAGACAGTTACAGTTAAAACTCCAAAGTCTTGGAAGTCTGTTAAAGTAACTGCAACAAGCAACAAGAAGTCTGTTGCAAAAGTTAAGAAGACAGCAGCAAAGAAGATCAAGGTTACAGGTGTTAAGCCAGGTACCGCTAAAGTTACGGTTAAGGTAACTTACAAGACTTCTACAAAGAAGAGTGCTAAGACAAAGACAAAGAAACTTACTTACACAATGAAAGTTGCTAAGGCAAGTGTTGCTTTATCTGGAGATTCAGCAGTAGCAGTTGGAAGCACAACTAAGTTAACAACAACTAAGAAGGCTTCATCAAGAGCTAAGATCACTTACACATCCAGTGATGAGACAATCGCAACAGTTTCTGAAGACGGAACTGTAAAGGGTGTTAAGGCTGGTAAGGCTACAATCAAAGCTACACTTAAGATTGGTAAAGATACAGCTACCGCTACTCAGGAAGTAGAAGTAAAGAACTATGTTCTTTCTACAGTAGCACAGAACAAGTTAACAGAGCTTACAGCTACTGTCGCTGGTGATACAAAGAACCTTAAGGCTTCTGATTTCACAGTAAAGAGTGAAGCAACAAACGTTGTTTACCCAGTATCTAAGGTAACAGTTGATTCTAAGGACGCTTCTAAGGTTACATTAACTCTGTTCAGTGAGTTAAAGGATGCAGCTACATATGATGTAACTCTTGATGGAATCACAAAGACATTCGTAGCTTCTGACGGAAAGGTTGCTTCTATCGCACTTGATAAAGCTACAATCCCATATGCTACTGAGACAGAAGTTAAGTTAGTATCTAAGGATGCTAATGGTGTTGTTGTAAAAGAACTTAAGTATGGCGAAGCTGATGCTAACTATGATTTTACAATCAATACAAACGGAAACGGTTATACAAACGGTTCTAAGTTATACTTAAACAAAGTTGGCGATACAGCTACAGCTGAGATCACATACAAGACAGGTAAGTATGACCAGAATGGTAAGCCAGAAGGAAACATTGGACCAAACAAGGTTACAATTACTGCTTCTGCTCAGTCTGAGATCAACAACTTTGCTGTAAGAATTGATGATTCTGCAAAGAAGTTTGACAAGGCTAAAGATACAAATAAGATTGCTGTAAATGAGACAAAGGCTGCAATGTTCAAGATTCAGAATGCTGATAATCAGGAAATTTCAGACTACAGCAAGTATACATTTGAGTCATCTGACAAGTCTGTATTAATGCTTGCTGATAACAAAGTAAGTGCTACTTATAATTCTATCGGAATTACAGCATTAAAGAATGGTACAGCATATATCCTCGTTAAAAAGGATGACAAAGTTGTTGGTTCTGTTGCAATTGACATTGTAGCTGAAAGAGCTGTTGCAACTCTCGAGTTAGATAAGTATGATGTAACACTTTCTAAAAATTTAGCATCAGATTCCAAAACTGTAAATGTTACATTAAAAGATCAGTATGGTGATAAATGGTCAGGGGATTATAACCTCAACATTGAGTGCCTTTCTACTGATGCAAAAGATTCTAATAATAAAACTTTAGCTGCAAAAGATGTTAATGGTGTTACCTATTACAATACAGTAGCTAAGACAGACAAGAAAGTAACATTTGTTAACAGTGCTGCAAAGGGAAATTATGTATATAAGATCTCTTACAAGAAAGATAATAAGGAAATCGCTGCAAAGACTGTAAGCGTAGCTGTAAAGCAGACAGATTCTACTAAGATTTCTGCATATCGTCTTGATGTTGATAATAGCAATGTTGATATGAAAGTTGACAACGACAACAAGGATACAAAGACAATTAACGTCAAAATGATCGGAGTTGCTGACGGTGTAGATAAGACAGTTGTTTCAGATGCTAAGTATACTGTAAAGAAAGCTGATGGAACTGTAATCTTCGCAGGAACAAAAGATGCTAAAACTACAACAAATGATGCTATTACTGTTAATGCCGATGGTGTTTTAGCGGTTACTCCAGTTAAGGTTACTACTACCAGTGGTTCTGCAATTGCTAAAAAACAGCTTGATGCAGGAACATATACTGTTATTGCTGAAAAAGAAGTTACAGAGAATACAAGTACTAAGACAGTTACAATTTCTACACAGTTTACACTTTCTGATTCTCAGGCTAAGGCCGAAGTTGAAGTAAAGAATGAAAAAGTAGATGCCAATACTGTTGGTAGCATGTTAGCAGATGCCATTATTGTAACATTTGATGGTAAGACTTACACATCTGTTTCAGGTATTACTGATAAAGATGGTGCATTAGAAATTGGTGAAGTAAAAGTTAAGAAGAATTCAACTGGAAGTACAGAGCTTACAGGCGCTGATATTTCTGTTGATTCTGGAGACTACTTCAACGTTACTAAGTTAACAGTAAAAGTTCAGGTTGCTGATGGTGTATATACATTCGTTTCAGTATCTGTACCAGGTGCTATTACTGCTAAATAGTTTAGACTGAATTAAATTTATTCATCTAACCTTAGAACCCCAGACGATTTTCGTCTGGGGTTTTTCTATAAAATGCCAATTATAATTTTACTCGTTCACCAGAAATCTCAATATTCGTATTTCTTAAATCCGCCTTTCCACCAGAAATAGAATTTTTCTTAATGGTAATTGAATATTCTTTTACAGAGTGTTTTGGAACATTTACTTTAAAAGAATTATTGGAATAAGAAGCTATTCCTTTATTTTTTTGATTGATTACAGAAACATGAAATTTCGGAATAGCGGTGATTTTTTTATTCGTACCGTTGGCAATTCTAAATTTTATAACCATATTTCCATTTGCTTGATAAGCTGCATGATATGCACGAATTGTATATTCATTGATTCCGGAATCCTCTATGGTAATTTTCTTACCTGAATACTCATTTGCTTTGATTGTGACTTTACATTTTAAGGATTTTCCGTCACTTAAGTGTGCAGTAACCGTTGTTGTTCCAATTTTTTTACCAGTAATTTTTCCTTTCCTATTTACAGAAGCAACTGAAGAATTGCTTGAAGTCCAGGAGGTAGCAACTCCATTGTTTACTTTAAGTGTTTTAACAAATCCTTTAGTGATGGATAATTTATTGCTGCTTAAACTGACATTATTCGAGAGTTGTACAATTTTGGCATCAAATTTAGTTTCCTGATCAAATACATACTCAACAGAGTAACTTCCTTTTTTTAATTGATTAACGACGTACTTGTATGTATACCATCCACGTCCATCTAATATCCATGAGTCGTCATAATTTGTTAATACCATAGGGTTTCCAACTACTTTTCCGGAGTTGTTTTTTACAGTGAAGGTAACCCCAACTGGTGATGGAACATAAAGATTAATTTCAAGATCAGAAGTTGTATTAATTTTAAATTTATATTTGTGTGCATCAAAAGCGTTTGCCGTGATGGATTGTTCATGAACCAGTGTTTTTGCAGATACATTAATTGGAAATATTATTGTAAAAATTAATATAACTCCAAGGACAAAAGCAAGGGCTATGCCTGCAGATTTTTCATAGTTTTTTTTACTCATAGTATTCTACTCCTTAAAAAACAGGACCGGAACATAAGTCCCGGTCCTGTGTGAAATTTACTTGTTAAGGACAAATAAATTATTTTGTAAATGCTGTGTTAATATCACAATCAACAGTAAGTAATGTGCCAGCATTATTAATCTTTACATTAACTTTTGCGGACTTGATATAAATAACATTACCATTTTCCTTGGAATCAACACTTACAATATCAAGATTCTGCTTAACACCCTCATAGCTGTATTCTAATACAGATGTAAGAATAGCTTTGGCAGTGCTGCCAGACTGATTCTTCTTATCAATCTCGGCAATAGCTTTACTCTGAGTATTCTCAACAACAAATGTAGTACTGAAAGTTACATCCTTGCCGTTATTGTTGATGATAGTAGCCTCAACTTTATAAGTTCCTGTCTTGATATTATCTGCAAGTGTGATTGCACTGCCACTTGTTGCTGTATAGAAGTTAATCGCACCATTAGTACTTACGGTTGTACCGTCTGGATTCTTAATTGTAATCTCATCCTGAATATCAGCCTCAACCTTAGCACCCTTAATATACTTATCAACAGTAGCAGTTACCTGCTTACCAAGAATATCAGATTCAGATGTTCCGTATGCAACAGCAAGATCTGTCTTAGCAGTTGAAACATTAAGCTTGTATGAAGCAGCATCTTTAGTTGTGTCTACAGATACAACTTTGATATTTACGATACGTGAAACCTTGACATTCTTATCGCAGTTAGAATCAACTGTAGAAGCTTCGATCTTAACAGAGTATGTTCCTTCTTTTAAACCAGAAGCATCTACCTTGTATTTATCGTGTCCATCAAGAGTTACGAAAGCATTTGCTGACTTACCCTTAGTATTTGTTGTATCCTTGCTTGGAGCACTTACGATTGTTGTATCAATAGAAGAAATATCGGTTTTCTTTCCATACTGATCATATGCTTCAAACTTTGCAGAATCTTCATTGTTAACACCTACTGTATTTGTTACAGTGATGTCATCACACTTAACAGTTGTAAGTTTTCTGATATCCTGAACAACAACTGGTAAAGATTTAATAACTTTTCCATCTGCATTTAATACATTGATGTAAGCGCTTCCTGCCTTCACGCCAGTAACTTCTACACCAGTAGATCCCTTGAAATCGCCAGATGACTGAAGATCCTGTTTTGCAAGAAGTAATACACTGTTATCGCTTGATTCAACCTTATACTGAGAAGTTACATCATCTCCATTAGAATTCTTGATGTAAATGAACGCGTATGCAGTATCACCATATGCAAGTTTATTGTTTGTCTTAACTTCATTGTTCCAGTTAACAAGTGTAGCTTTGTCGTTAATGGTATAATTGAAGTCAGATAATGTTGCATCGTCTTCAACTGCTGTAACTGTAATTTTCTTTGTGATCTTACCAGTTTCAGCACCTGTTGTCTGATCATACTTCAATGTGTGATATGTTACTTCCGCAGTAGCAGTATCGCCAGTATTTAATAACACAAGCTTATCACCGTCTGTATAACCTTTGTTTTCAGTAAAGCTGTAATCAACGCTTCCCTCACTCTTAGCATCTGAAAGAGTAAATTCTTTAACAACAATATTGTTTTTGTCTAAGAACTGAGCCTTAACAACAGAACCAGCAGATCCCTTAACAATTGTTGTTTTATCAAGGGCTACATCAGTAACAACGCCATCTGTAGCAGTAAATTTAACTTCTGTTCCGTCATACTTTACAGAATATTCCTTGGCATCATTCATTTCAGAGAAAGTGTCAATAGTTACAGTCTTCTTGTCAGCAGCAACGCTGATTGCCTTTACAGGATATACAACATTGTTAGCTGTATTTGTAATAGTGATATCCTTCTTATCAAGTTTAGAAGTATCACCAGCGAATGTTGCTACAATCTGTGAAGCCTTCTTCTGAGCAGCGGACTTTAAAATAACATTCTTTACTTCTACATCCTTAGTAGTTTCAGCTGAATCCTTACCAACGGTAATCTTAGCTTTGATTGTTGCCTTACCAGCCTTAACACCAGTTACTGTACCGTCAGCTGCTACTGTTGCGATAGAATCATCGCTTGATGTGTAAGTAATCTTAGCTCTTGAAGAATTTTTCTTAGTATTTGTTAACTTAGTTGTGCTTCCAATAGCTACTACTGAATCTCCAGATAAAGCAACGCCTACCTTAGCAACTTTCATTGTGTAAGTAAGTTTCTTTGTCTTTGTCTTAGCACTCTTCTTTGTAGAAGTCTTGTAAGTTACCTTAACCGGAAATATAGATGGTATTTTCCGTGGAAGGGTTTGAAATACTGGGTTTGTAAATAGCAGTTGATGCAAAATTATTGCTACAAGTAACACGTAATCAACATATAAGAGACTGGCAAGTGACAAAAATGAGGAACCACTTATAACGTAGAATATCAAATTTCGGCAACAGTACAAAACGGAATATGTAATACAAAAAGTGCCAGCATTCAGCAATAAATCGAATACTGACACTTTTGAGTGATCGCAAGTAAAGTTTTCCGTTCCTCGGAATATTCTTTTTTAGTTCTTCCGCAAGACCTTTTTCTTTATAACTCTTTGTTTTATATAGAATATGGGTTATTACAGATTATAGAAGCTTTCTTAACGTGATAGCAGAATCCACAGATTCTTTTTCCATTCCATCTGCAACTAACTGTTCCGGAGTTTTTCCTTCTTTCAGCTTTTGGACGATCTCAAGCAAGGTTTTCCGTTCTTCAGAACGACCTTTTGCTAGACCTTTTTCAATCCCTTCTGCTAGTCCTTCCTCCCGGCCTTCCTCGCGGAGGACATCTTCATATTTCTTTTCATCAAATTCAGTAAGACACATATCACACACCTCCCTGCGATGCTGTTCCAAAAAATCTCTGAGAATATTTTCCTCTATGCATTCCCTGACGGCAAGATCAATGGCTTCTTTTAATTCCATGGAATCCCGGTATCTTTTGATCTTTGCAACAAAGACTGCGTATTCATATAAAACATGGCAGCTGTCCATGATGGACTGATTTTTCCCGCTGTTTATGTTAATCATTGTGGCTGTCCATTCATATTCACCAGCTCCGGTATCTGTTTCAAAGGCATCCGACAACCGCAGAGTCCTTCTTTCTTCTTCCATATCTTTTTCGCTTCCGTTGTAAAATACAATGTAATGAGGACGCGGAAAATGGAATTAAATTTTCTGATTATACGTCAACTCTTAAGTATATTTTGGTTTTTAATATTTTCTGTCTCTTTATCTTCGTTATAACATCAACCTTAAAAAATCACTGGGTAAATAATGCAAAATATCTGCTGGATATTTTGGAAGATGAATAAAATGGACTATCCGCTGTTTAAACGATGCTCATCTACAGATTCTCTCTTCATTTCATATGCCAACTAACTGTTTCAAAATTTTCCGTTATACCTCTACTGGGATTTGATATTCTGCTGATACTAAATTTTAGTTTGCACTATTTCTCTTTTACATAAAATATTTTTAGTTGTCGCAAATCATAAATTAAATCATCATATATTCCGTACATTATCCCTTCAATGAATGGAATCAAGGTATAAACTGCAACAAATATAAATATACAATACACCAATAATAATATAGCATTACTAGCTCCTAAATTAGATGAAGTAAATAGTTGTTGAATAATGTATATTGTGATTGGTACAATTAATACACTGAGAGCTTTAACAGGTTTTTTGAGTGGTAAAAACAGATTAGCATCCTGTTTGGCTTGATTAGCTTCATCAATCAATAAGTCAATTTTTTGCGTGGTAATTGGCAAATTATTTTCTTTAAATAAATCAAGTAAAATATTCATTCTGTCTGTTGAATATTCCTTACTATTTTGTATTAATACAGACAGATCTCTGGTATCTGACAAACTTTTGTGCAGAAAAATTATTATGAATATGCTACCAATAAGTAATGTAATTCCAAATGCCAACTCACATTTTGCTATTTTAAAACAACAACCTATTATAATCATCAAAAAACCTATTATTACAATTATTTTTTGATAAAACGGTAACTTTCGAAAAGTAATGGTTGATTTTAACTGTTTATGTTTCTTTTTGTAACTAAGCATAAAAGTACTAAATCTCATGTTGTGTCCACCTCATAAAAAAAGAGGTTGCTTCGACAGCCTCTTTTTATAAAATGTAATTATTTTAATGTAATTGCCCCAGAATTAGAGTTTCCGGGTTTATGGGGTCAGCCCCACAAATTCTAAACTTACATGGTCTTATTTCAAAAGCAGGTAATCTTTCTCCTAAAATAAGACTACAACATCGTGCGGTCGCGCTGCTGAGAATCCGCGGTTAATTCCGATTCGGCACAATCGGGTAGGCGGATACATCAAAAATAAAATGCGGTTAGTACCTACCACAATGTGCCGTTGGACAAAAATTTACCTTATACATTCAATTTTACACCTCTATCGGGATTTGATATCCGGCCGCAGACATTTCTTTTTCAAATTCTTCTACAGAAAGATTCAGTTTCTGGGCTCCACGCACAATTCCATAATCACCTTCCTGTACGGACATAAATACTTCTTTTTTACGACCTTCTACAAGTCCTTCCTCCCGGCCTTCCTCGCGGAGAACATCTTCATATTTCTTTTCATCAAATTCAGTAAGACACATATCACACACCTCCCTGCGATGCTGTTCCAAAAAATCTCTGAGAATATTTTCCTCTATGCATTCCCTGACGGCAAGATCAATGGCTTCTTTTAATTCCATGGAATCCCGGTATCTTTTGATCTTTGCAACAAAGACTGCGTATTCATATAAAACATGGCAGCTGTCCATGATGGACTGATTTTTCCCGCTGTTTATGTTAATCATTGTGGCTGTCCATTCATATTCACCAGCTCCGGTATCTGTTTCAAAGGCATCCGACAACCGCAGAGTCCTTCTTTCTTCTTCCATATCTTTTTCGCTTCCGTTGTAAAATACAATGTAATGGGGACGCGGAATTTTCAACAGATGCTTGCTATACAGCCGCTCGGATCGGTGAATCAGTTTCCGGTACAGATCCGCATAATACAAAAATCCACGGAGCGGCATATTCGGGTTATAGGAACTCTGATGTTCGTAAAGGCTCAATGTTTTGTCAATCAGAAATGAAACATCATTTTTGTATTTCATGTAAATGACATCTTCCAGAGTTGTATACTCCAGATCATCCGGATCGGTATATGAGGTATGATTTACCGCATTATAAAGACTCAATGCATTTTCCCCGTTTTCACCAAACAGTTTCCGAAATACGGTATCCTTGTATTTTTTATTTACATGAATGTCATCATTTGTTTTTGTCATTGACCGTCGGGATTTTTTTCGTTAAAATCCTTTGTTTATCTACCTATATTATAGCATATGGCACAAGGATTACAACTGAAACAATTTGTCACTTATCTGTCTCTTATGTGTTAATTGTGTGTTACTTGTAGTGCTAATATTGCATCAAACCTTTTTCACAAATCCAGTATTTCCAACACTTCCACGCAAAATACCATCCATATTTCCGGTTAAGGTAACTTACAAGACTTCTACAAAGAAGAGTGCTAAAACAAAGACAAAGAAACTTACTTACACAATGAAAGTTGCTAAGGCAAGCGTTGCTTTATCTGGAAATTCAGCAGTAGCAGTTGGAAGCACAACTAAGTTAACAACAACTAAGAAGGCTTCTTCAAGAGCTAAGATCACTTACACATCCAGTGATGAGACAGTAGCTACAGTAGCAGCTGACGGTACAGTAACTGGTGTTAAGGCTGGAAAAGCTACTATTACAGCTAAGTTAGTTATCGGTAAAGATACAGCTACCGCTACTCAGGATGTAGAAGTTAAGAACTATGTTCTTAAAAGTGTAAGACAGACAAAAGCTGGTGAATTCGAAGCAGTTGTTGATGGAAAGACTAGCAACATCTTGAAATCCGATATCACAGTAGCAAATGCTGATACAAAAGTTGTTTATCCTGTACAGAAAGTATCTGTTGATAAGAAAGATGCAACAAAGGTTACATTTGATACATTCTCTGGATTGACAGATGGTAAGACTTACAATGTTACTCTTGATGGAACTACATTATCTATGAATGTTACAGATGGAAAGGTAGCTAGTGTAAATGTAAATAAGCTTACTATTCCATATGCAACATAAACAGAAATTAAGCTGGTTGCTACAGATGCCAATGGAGTAGTTCTTGATGATGTTGCTTATGGCTCTCAGGATGCTTCTAAGTATGATTTCACTCTTACAACCACTGATGGTTATATTGCTGGATCTAAACTTTACTTAAATAAAGTTGGTTCTGTTGCTACAGGTGAGATCACATATAAGAGTGGAAAATACACTGCAGATGGTAAGCCAGACGGCAATGTTGGACCAGTCAAATTTACTATTACTGCTGTAGATCAGGCAGCTGTCAATAATTATGCAGTACGTATTGGTACAGCTTCTGACAGAACATATGATTCTGCAAAGGACAACAACAAAGTTGCAGTAGAAGACACTGATAAGGCATATGCATACTTCAAGATTACTGATGCAGACGGAAATGAAGTAAGCCATTACAATGATTATACTGTAGAATCAAGTGATACAAATATTCTGTTAATTGCTTCTGGAAATGGTACAAAGCTTGATTTGAATGATCATGGTAAGTATAAGAATTATGTAGCTCTGGAAGGAGTAAAGCCAGGTACAGCTTATCTTATTATTAAGAAGAACAATGTTATTGTTGGATCTTTCGCAGTTTCTGTTGTTGAAAAGAGAAAGGTAGCAAGCATTGCAGTTGATAACAATTCTTTAACACTTTCTAATGCTGTAGTAAATAACAAAGTTGTAACTGCATCATTTAAGGATCAGTATGGTGATGACTTTGCTTATACAGAAGGTGGATTAAAGGTTACATGTTTATCTGTTCCTTCAGGATTAAAGACTAGCGATGTACAGGATAATAGTGATTACTATACAGTAGATTCTTCTTTACAGGGAAATAAGCAGAAAGTTACATTTAAGGGTGATTCTAGACGAGAAGGTACTTATTCTTACAAGATTGCGTATACAGACAAAAACGGAACAGAAGTTGTTGCACAGACTGTAACTGTTTCTATTAAAACTCCTGGAGATGACGGTAAATCTACATTATCATTTGATCTGGATATGTCTAGTCCAAAGGTAGATACAACCGTTACAAAAGATACTCCTTCAGTAGGTTACGATGGAGAATCAATTGACATTAAGGTCGCTGAACAGCATAATGGAACAACAAGCCAGTATTTAACAGTAAATGATAAACTCGGTGATAACACAGATCCTACTAAACAGTCTACTGTAAAAGGTATTTATTACACTGTTAAAAAGGGTAATGATGTTGTATATGCAGATGGATATACTGTAAGCTCTACAACAGTTACAGCAGTAACCAATGCAGCGATTGATGTAAATAAAGTAGGTACTAATGTCCTTACTGTTGGTGCTTCTACAGTATCAGGATCTGCAATTTCTAAATTAGATGCAGGTACTTATCAGGTAACAGCTGTTGTCTATACATTACCTGCCGGAAAAGCAGATAGTGGAGATAACTATGTAAAGAAAACTATCCAGAAGTCTTTCACAATCGAAGATAAACAGGATATTGTAAAGGTTTCCTTCACTGGTAATACAGTAGATGCTGGTACTACAATTGAAGATGCACTTGCAAATCTTGTTGATTACTCTTATGATGGAGTAACTTACAATAAAGATAATACTCCAGTTCAGGTTGTAAGCATTGAAGGAACAACTAATGCTTATAATATTATTTCAAGAGTTAAGATTGATGGATCTAATTATGATACATTTAAGACCCAAACTCTTGCTGCAAATACAACATTGAATGTAACAAAGATCACCGTATCTTTCACATATGAAGGATATACACTCACCCAGACTGTTGCAGTCAATGGAAATCCATCTATTACAGCAAAATAATATGATGGTAATTAAATAAGTAACAGAAAAATCCGCGATATCAGTCGCGGATTTTTCGCTTTCAAGGAATAATGGACTCATAATCAAACAACAACTCCGAGAAACCTAAGTTTCCCGGAGTTGTTTTATTTACAGTTTAGTATTTTTCTTAAAGAAAACTAATCTGTATAATGTCCTTATTACCAGATTATAAACTACTGAATAGTAATTACAGTATTTGGTAAATCTACTTCAACATCTGTATAAACAGTTGTATCCGGAACCTGAACTTTTACAACCAGTTTTGTAACTGTAAAGTTATTCTGACGAGCAATTGTATCGTTTGTAATATCTACATTTACCTTACCAGGTACATTGTTAATTGTTCCTTCAACCTTGACAATATTGCTAGCTAATGCAGAACTATTAATCTTGTAACCATTATAATCTACTTCCTGAATAGCCTTTTCAAGAGCCTGTTTTACAGTTGCACTAGAACCAAACTGTAATACATTTGATGAAGAATACTCAGGAGTGAAAGTAACAGATGCTTTACCCTGATTATCGGAGATTACGAAGTTAGAAGTATATACCTTTCCGTTATATCTTGCAATTACTGTATAAGATCCAGCGCCAAGACTTTTTGTCTTATAGGCACCACCTGAAACCACACTAATGTTCAAATCCTTACCAGTTACAGAACTAAGAGAAGATGTAGCAGGAACACCATCAATGTTAATTGCGGCATTTGTCTTTACTGTTGCGGTTCTAGGATTAGGAACAGCTTCGTTACCTTCATAACCAAAGATAACCGTTCCATCGGCTTTTTTAACTGTGTAAATTACATCAGAATTTACAACTGTTTTATCAACGCCGCCAGCAAGACCAATAAGGTTAGCTTTAATGTCAGCTTGATCTGAAGTCTTATCAAGATTTCCTTCTTTAACAGTAGTATCTACAGTTTCATTATCAAAGCTTACTCGGTAGCTGTCAATTTTAGAACTGTCAGCTTTATCCGTTGGCTCTGAAACAACAATGGTAAGTACCTGGGATACTGGATTTTTACCATCTTTCCAATACTGGATGTAGTAATTATAAGTACCAATCTTGGCAGCAGCAACATCAACAGTTACTTTGTTACCAGTTACAGTAATATTAGCAAGTTTCTCGCCGTTTGAGGAATCTTTATACTCAGGCTGGATATAGTCAGTACCTAATGTCCAGTCATCACCATACTGATCCTTTAATGTTGCTTTAACTGTTCTTGTTGTGTTTGCTGTATTAGAGATTGTAAGGTAGTTCTTATCTAATGTGATAGAAGCAACTTCTCTCTTAGCAACAACATCGATAGCTACAGATCCAACAATCTTGTTGTCTCTGTCTTTAAATAACAAATAAGCAGTACCGACTTTAACACCCTTAAGAACTACGGATCTTGTCTTATTGCTATCTACAGTGATTGTGTTACTGTCAAGCATCAGAACGCTCTTGTCAGAAGATTCAACAGTATATTTGTTATATACAGAATCGGAAACTTCTTTTCCATCAGCATCTTTGATCTTAAAGTATGCTGTTGTACGAGTTGTATCTTCTACAGCAATCTTGTTTGAATCCTTAGCCTTGTCAAATGACTTACCTGGTTTATCAATCTTTACAGCAAATTCGCTGACTGCAGACTGATCTACTGCTGTAATGGTTACTTTCTGTGCAGCGATATTATCAACTGGCTTACCATCTTTGTCATATTTTCCAGACTTGTATGAGATTTCTGCAACTGCAGTATCTCCAGCCTTGTTCAGATAAAGGTTGCTTCCACTTGTGTAACCATTTCCATTTGTATTGATGGTAAATGTATAAGAAGAATCAGCCTTTCCGTAAGGAAGTTCTTTGACAATTACACCATTAGCATCCTTGGAAACTAATTTAATTTCCTTTTCTGTAGCATATGGAATTGTCAGTGGATCAACTGAAATAGATGCAACCTTTCCATCAGTAGCCTTGAAAGACTTTGTAATACCATCAAGTGTTACATCATAATCAGCAGCATCGCTGAGGTCAGCGAACATAGTCAGGGTAACTTTTGTTGTGTTCTTGGAATCAACAGCAATCTTTGATACCGGGTACTTAACATTTGTCTTAGGATTTACTACTGTAAAATCAGTTGCCTTAAGAGCTTTTGTATCTCCCGCAACATCTACAGTAAGCTCTCTAAGTTTTGACTGTGTTACACTGTTAAGGATAAATTTCTTAACTTCTACATCCTTAGTAGTTGTGGCTGAATCCTTACCAACGGTAATCTTAGCTGTGATTGTTGCCTTACCAGCCTTAACACCAGTTACTGTACCGTCAGCTGCTACTGTTGCGATAGAATCATCGCTTGATGTGTAAGTAATCTTAGCTCTTGAAGAATTTTTCTTAGTATTTGTTAACTTAGTTGTGCTTCCAATAGCTACTACTGAATCTCCAGATAAAGCAACGCCTACCTTAGCAACTTTCAGTGTGTAAGTAAGTTTCTTTGTCTTTGCCTTAGCATTCTTCTTTGTAGAAGTCTTGTAAGTTACCTTAACCGGAAATATGGATGGTATTTTCCGCGGAAGTGTTGGAAATACCGGATTTATAAACAGAGTTTGGGGCAAAATCACTTCTACAAGTAACACGCAAGCAACATACAAGAAGCGATTAAATCTGATTAATGGCTTCGACCAGCGCAGGCACATCCAGATGCGTGTAAATCCGTTCTGTCAGGGACATAGCGCCGGAATGACCGACAATTTTTTTGATGGTCGTCTGATCGACATGTGCTTTGGCGAGCAGGGAAATCGTGGTGTGCCGGCAGCAGTGAGGTGTATGATCGATGTGCAGACGAAACATCAGAGGCTGGAAAACATTGTGGTAATACATATAATAGGTAAAATGCTGGCTGTCCAGAGTATGGATGAGATATTCACAATCGGAACAGTCATGAAGCCAGCGCTGGTAAAAGGGGAGTACTTTGTCAGCAATCGGAACTTTTCGAATGCCGTTTTCGGTTTTGCTGTCAATGACATCAAAATATTGTTCGGACAGATGAACATTTTCTTTCTTCAGATCCAAAAGCTCTGAGACACGGACCCCATTGTATATCAGCATGAGGACTGTCTGGCAATAGGGATCGTTTTTGTGTTTCCACAGGAGAGCAATTTCAGAAGTGGAAAAACAGCTTCGTATGTTTTTATTTGGATTCCGGTCTTTGTATTTCGAGATATTTACATAGGCAGAATAATCTTTTGAGACAATTTCGTGTTTCATGGCATAAGAATAGAGCTGGTTAAAGAGAACACGGATTTTTTTCAGGGTAGGATAGTTCTTGCCGCTGTGATCAATCACCTGCTGTAAATCATTGAGTCTCAAATTGTGAAATGGCATATCAGCAATGTTTTCACAAGTGGCATAGGCTGCCCGATAGCCTTTGATGTTGGAGTGGGAGATGGTAGGAAACTTTTCTTCGGACCATCGGAGATAAATTTCCCGGAAGGTTAATTTCAGCGTTTCCCCATCGATGGGATAATTGTTGTAACGTGCCAGAATCTGCAGAGCTTCTGACCGGGTAGGAGCGTAGCCCAGAATCTGATAGTGCTGGATGCGCTTTCCAGTGATGTCATTGATGTGCCAGCCCGTAGTGATGCGTGCTGCGTAGGGTCTTCTTCTGTTGCCGGAGAGTTTTACGACTCCACCGTATCCGTTTGGTAATCTCATTTTTCTTCCTTTCATGTGTAAAAATTTATATTATCGTGTCAATCATACACATTTATTTATAAAATTTTTAAGTATCACACAAGTAACAAAAAAGTGTTTTTACCTATTATATATATTTTACGTGTTGAAAAAACGAAGGTTTAGGGGTATTATATTCTAGAAAAATTGTTTACTAAGGAGAGAAAACTTTGAGTGAGAATGGATATCGAAATTTAAAAAAGACGAATAAGCTGATGATTCCCGTCATGTTGATGATGGGGTTTGTGCCATTGCTTGTACATATGTATTCCTATAATTCAAATCTGTCGCAGTTTGACTGGTTTCCGGCCAATTCAGATACACAGACAGATTTCTTTTTTGCATGGAAGATGATTGCGATTATAATCATTGGAGTGGTGATGGCTGCAATTCTGTTGTATCGGCATTATGTGAAGAAAGAGACCCTGCAGTTTGAAAATTCTTTTTATTTTCTGATGGTATACGGACTTTTTGTTCTGATGTCAGCACTTTTTTCAAAGAATAAGCATTGGGTATCCGGCGGAACTTATGAACTTTTTGAGTCTGTGTGGGTAGTTTTTGCGTATATGCTGCTGTGTTATTATGTATATAATTTTGTGAATGAAGAAAAACATGTGGAATTCATTTTGAAAATTTCGGGCATTGGCATGGCGATTGTTACAGTGATCGGCGTATTTCAGTATTTTGGACTGGACTTCTTTCAGTCAAGTTTTGGAAAACATTTGATCACAAATCCTGGATGGTGGAAGAATTTAAAAGAGCTGACGTTTAATTTTGCACCCAAAACTTCTTATACGACATTATATAATCCGAACTTTTTATCGTTTTATTTTGGTATGCTCATTGTGTTGGCGGTATGCCTGTTCATTGCGTCAAAAAAGATATGGCATCGGATAGTGCTGGCAGTAGCGGTAGTATGCTGTGCCATCTGCTTGAAAGGAAGCGGCAGTGCGAGTGGATGGATGGCTCTTGCATTGGCAGCAGTGGTACTTATACTTGTGCTTTTGAGCCGGAAGAAAAAACTGTTTGTTGTGGGTGCTGTTGTAGTGGTAATTGGGATTATAGCAGCAATCGTACTTGGAAATACCACCTCAGCAGGTGAAAATATAAAAAATACAATTGTTGGTACATACCGGATGAGCGACAGATGGGCTCTGAACGGAGTAGAGACCAATACAGATGATGTTGTGCTTGACATTCATGGAAATAAACTGAGTGTTTCTTATACCGTGGGAGAGGACGGAACAACACAGATCAGCTGCAAAGATTCGGATGGAAATGAGTTAAGTCAGACGATAGTGGATGCAGATAACCAGGTGACAACGATGGATGACAGCCGTTTTTCTGGGGTACAGCTGCAACCGGTATCTTTTGGAGATAATCTGCCTGGAATTTGTGCAACGATTGATGGTGTGCAGTGGAACTTCATAAATACCGATGAGAATGGATATGAGTATCTGAATCCTGCAGGAAAGCTGGTAAAATTTGAAAACCCAAAATGTGCAACCGTATTCTTAGATGATGCAATGAGTGGAAGAGGTCATATCTGGAATAAGACAATCCCGGTTTTGGGCAAACATGTATTGATGGGATCTGGTGCTAATTCTTATATGTTTGAAGTGCCACAGGCAGATTATATCAGCCAGAATTATTCATACGGTGCAAACAGCTATGACGTAAAAGCTCATTGCTGGTATTTGCAGCAGTGGGTGGAAACCGGACTGATCGGTACATTGGCACTTCTGGTATTTTTGTTCTGGTATCTGGTACAGTCGATACGCATTTACCGCAGAGTGGATCTGCACGAGAGTATCAGCTGGGTTGGATTTGGATTATTTGCGGCAGTGCTGGTGTACATGATTGCAGGTATCGCAAATGATTCCAATGTATGTACCGCTCCGGTATTCTGGGGCATGCTTGGCCTGGGACTTGCAGTGAACCGGATGCTGGTTAAGAAAGAAAATCTTTTCGCAAAGGAACCGGTTTCTGAGAAAAATGATGTTGTTGTGGAACAGAACGACCTTAAAACGGAAAAAGCAGTGACAACAGAAACTTCTGCAAAGAAGCAGTCCGGAAAGAAACAGTCAAGAAAACAGAGAAAATCAGTCAAGTCATGAAAATGAGAAGATTATAGGGAGTAATTTTGACATGCAACAAATGAAAAACCGGTTTGGGGGAGAAACGGCAAAATATATACGAATCGTATTGTTGGTAATTTACGATATATTGGCAATCTTTCTGGCGGAAATTCTTTCTATCTGGACACGTTTTGATTTCAGTTTAAAGAGTGAGCAGGGAATTCCTTTTTTAGAGACAGCATTGCAATATTTCTGGGTAAATATGATTGTAACCATTGTGATATTTTTTATTATGCATCTGTATAATAGTCTGTGGGAATATGCGAGCGTACAGGAACTATTAAATGTAGTGATTGCGTGTCTGCTCAGTGCTGCAATACAGAGTCTGGGGATGCATATGTTCCAATGGAACATGCCGCGTTCTTATTATATTTTGTATTTTTTCTTTTTGCTGGCACTGGTGTCCGGAAGCCGCTTTGTATACCGGGGACTGCGTATCATACGACACAGTTATCTGGGAGATGCATCCAGACATGCCATTGCTACCATGGTGATTGGAGCAGGAGACAGTGCAAATTTCCTGATAAAAAATATGGAGAACAGTCCGCTGATCCGCAATCGTGTAGTATGTGTGATCGATGCAGACAAGAATAAGATAGGAAGCACCATTCTGGGAGCTCCGATTGTGGGAAATGACAGCAAGATTCCATGGGCAGCAGAAAAATACGAAGTGCAGGAAATCTTTATTGCCATCCCGAATCTGCCGGGAGATCGAAAGAAAAAGATTCTGGAATTGTGTAAAAACACGGGATGTAAAATTAAAATTTTGCCTAGTATGGCGCAGATTGTGAATGACGAAGTAAGTGTCTCAAATTTCCGTGAGGTGGAAATCGAAGATTTACTGGGACGGGAGCCGGTGAAGACAAATCTGGATGAGGTCATGGGATACATTGCGGGAAAGGTTGTACTTGTAACCGGTGGCGGTGGTTCCATCGGAAGTGAACTCTGTCGCCAGATTGCGGCGCATCATCCTTCGCAGCTGGTAATATTTGATATTTATGAAAATACCACGTATGACCTTCAACAGGAGTTAAGAAAGAAATTTCCGAATCTGAATCTGGTTGTGCTGATTGGATCTGTGAGAAATACCCATCGTGTGGATACCGTATTTTCGGATTATAAACCGGCAATTGTTTTTCATGCAGCGGCACATAAGCATGTGCCACTTATGGAGGACAGTCCGAATGAGGCAATCAAAAACAATGTATTCGGTACTTATAATGTGGCTATGGCAGCAGGAAGAAACGGAACGGAGCGCATGGTATTGATTTCTACGGATAAAGCCGTAAACCCGACCAATATCATGGGAGCGTCTAAACGTATCTGTGAGATGATTATTCAGGGAATGCAGCATCGTTTTCCGAAAACCAATTATGTAGCGGTTCGCTTTGGAAATGTACTGGGAAGTAACGGAAGTGTGATTCCTCTTTTCAAAAAGCAGATCGCAGAGGGCGGACCAGTTACCGTTACCGATAAAAATATTATTCGTTATTTTATGACGATTCCAGAAGCAGTATCACTTGTCTTACAGGCAGGGGCTTACGCAAAGGGCGGAGAAATCTTTGTGCTGGATATGGGAGAGCCGGTAAAGATTGATGATATGGCAAGAAATCTGATCAAGTTATCCGGATTTGAACCGGATGTGGATATCCCGATTGTGTACACAGGGCTTCGACCGGGGGAAAAGATGTTTGAAGAGTGTCTGAAAGAAGAGGAAGGACTTCAGAAAACGGAGAATGATCTGATTTTTATCGGAAAACCGATTGAATTTGACAGGGAAGAGTTTTTTGAACATTTGAAAGATCTGAAGAAGACGGCATATGAAGATGATCCACAGATGAAGCTGGTGGTGAAACGGTTAGTGCCTTCGTATCAGGTGGAAAAAAGCAAATAATTAGAAGTAGAATGGGGAGCAGTCGGAGCGGCTGCTCTCTTTAATTTTACTGCATGCTCTATTCGTAAATGGTATAATAAAGTGTATCGTTTTAAAAGAAGTAGGTAATTGCGAAACTCGCGATGCTCGTTCGCAAACTTGAATCAAAATAGAAAC
>ENA-OPCF01000357-OPCF01000357.1-human-gut-metagenome-genome-assembly--contig:-NODE-357-length-31533-cov-7.805324_pt1 | contig 31533 bp, 25 predicted proteins | sample MGYA00241077_ERZ501470 | MGnify/ENA primary metagenome ERZ501470 (study PRJEB25962, sample SAMEA2042571) | human gut metagenome | biome: human gut; feature: human-associated habitat; material: faeces... | reverse complement strand
TGAGCATAGTGTACGCCACTGTAAGAGCGCTTCTGGAAGTCACGCGCACCGACAAGTGCTTTGTTGAGCCAGCCAGGTAGTGCAAAGGGATCATAGTCGTTACCCCCCTTGGCGAAGTCATCATTGAGCGGTAGTGCACGAGCTGCCTGTGTAAGGTCTACACTATAGATATTCTCGCCAGCCGGCTTGGGGTCCGGCGTAGGCGTTTCGGTCGGTGTAACCACAATATTAGATACAGTGCCATCGTCCTCCCAATCCACGATCTGCCCATTGACTAGATCTATAGATATACCCCCTTGCTGCTCATCGAAGGTGATGTTATAGTAGTAGATCTTGTTGCTAATGATGTCCAGCTGCTTGATTGCCTTGGTGTAGGTGCGTCCATTGCTGAGCGTGAGCTGCAACTCTACATCTACAATATCTTTCGGAAGAATAAGAGTCGAAGCAGAGCGCTGGTCTGCACCGATGGTGAGGGGTAGCGTCTCCTTCGAACTATATGGTGTGCGTAGCTCGCCCGTGAGGACGTCAAAGTCGCCCTCGACGACCATGCCTTGTAGCTTCATCGATTGCAGCATTACACCTGCGGGAAGTCCCTGGACGGTGAAGACGATGCGTGAGAGGACATGTCCGAAGAGGAGCGTGTACTCCTTCTTATCTACACGAGGTGCCACTTCCCGGTGATGAGCCCAGAGGAGGTCTATCGGCTCCTTGATTAGATCAAGGTGTATAATCCCCTTCTGAACGGCTGTGCGGTAGGGAGCGTAGGCGTAGAAGTCTAGCTCCTTAACGGTGCTGGGGTAGATGCGGTCAGCAGTTGTCGTGGGATGAAAGATCGCTATCTCTCCCCCAGGGATGGCGTGGTAGTGCAGGTTATTGCGCTCCTCAGCACCACGCGCATAGACACCGATCTGGTCGCTCACGTCAAAGCGTTCGTTCGTAGCGCGCACCTCCTTGTCGCTGAGACGTATGTTGCTCTTGAAGACTATGTAGTCCTTAGCTTGCGCTCCGTCTGCATCGGGGCAAGTGGTACAGCGAGACTGCTCCTTGGTACAAGAGGTGGCTAGGAGTAGCGTCGTGAGTAGTATAGAGATTGTTGTCAGTAACTTATTCATAGTAGTAGGTGAGCTACAGATTAGTTATCAAGTACGGGGACATCGTTGAGCGCAGGGAAGAAGTCAAAGCCTGTCTTCTCCTCCATCTCACGGAGCGTCTTTTTGTAGTTGTTAGGTTTTCCTGAAAAGCCCTCGTGCGGTATGCACCACGCCTTGGAGTGCCAGCGCTCCTGCTTGTCGCGCCATACGACTACCTTATAGAAGTAGTCAGGTACTGGGCAAGCCACATTACTTCGATCCCGAGTGTACTTATAGTTCGTATCGTCAAAGCCTACGCCCGTCACTACATAGAGCGTGTCGACACTCTCAGCAAGCGTGCGTACATCGCCCTCTAGCTGTTGCCAGATACCACCATTATGGGTTTGCTTCTGCGGCACCATATTAGAGTAGTAGAACGTGCTGGCGTTATCAGCCCGAGAGGAGAGTCGATCAGCGCTAGGAATTTGGTGTCCTCGAGAGTAGCCGACATAAGCCCCCGTCAAGTTTGGTTGATACGCCTTAGAGATATCCGGATCATAGCCCCAAGCATCAATACGCTTAACCTTTTTATCCATTACATCCTTGTAGAGCGGATAAGCGACATAGTGAGCTAGGTGCAGCTTCGTATCATATAGGAGGAAGTAGTTGCGTGCCGAGCGATTGCTCGGGAGCATGTGCTGCACCTCCAGCGTATTGGGGAGCGCCGTCTTGGCGGGTAGCTCTAAGTAACGGCCAACCTCTGTGACCTTGCCCGTGCCTGTATCCTTGAGCGTGATGGTGTGGGTGCGCTGCTGTCCCATGATGAGACTCTGCCCCTCACGTAGTGGCCAGGTGTAGGTACGTCCGTTGGGCAGGGTGAAGAGTACCTTCATCTCGCTCGTGGTCGTCTCGATAGGTAGGAGCAGTGCCGTGGCCGTAACGGTAGCCCCCGAGACGGTGACTGGCACGGAGATCTCAGCCGTAGAGCTAGTATCGACCTGCCACTGACGACTATAGAGGTCTAGCGAACCTGTCGTCGGCATACCAACGATGCGCACCTGGACACCCTCTAGAGAACCACCATCCTCACTGCGCATCTCAAAGCGGAGCGAGGCGAGTGCCTGACGAAAGATTAGTTCCTTTGCGACATCGGGCGCAATGGCTGAGAGATTGTCCGAGATAAGGAGCGGCTTGAGCGAAGCTTGATCAGCAACGCTGTAAGCGATCTTGCCCCCCTGCGTCTGAGCATTGTAGGGGTAGTAAGCGAGGATGTCATACTTCATTGATGAGTCCCACTGCACCTTCTGCTGATCATCAGCTGGATCGAAGGTAGCGATGCCCCCACCACGGATAGTCTTGTAGTGTAGGTTACTATGCTGTAGTTGCTCAGCCGACCAAGTGGTACTCTGCGCTGTGCGACGTACGTAGATACCTATCTGGTCGCCAGCCTCCCATGCGGTGCCAGCGACACGCAGGTCATAGTCCTGCTGTGATGCTAGAAATGTCTGGTTGGTCTCACGCTGAGGTTGCTCCGCACCTTCTTGCCTACCATTGGGCTGACAAGCAGCTGTCAAGAGTAGCCCCCAAGAGAGTGCTAGTAGTGTGAAGAGTAGACGATATGTCCTATTTGTCATAGATTAACTGGGATATCAGATTAACTGAGATACATGATGCCGTAGCAACTAGCGGAGGTCGCCATAATTCCACCAAGACACAATGCAAAGGTAGCCTACATCGATCTCTCTATCGTTACTACGATATTACAAAGCTACTAAAAAATGGACTGCCAGCCAATGAAACGCAATATCCCTACACATCGTTACTCGTCTCGCGGGGATACATATCGCTACTCCTCGCTAACCTCTCATTCGATCGCCACGTGGAGATTTGACATTGCTCACATGGATTTTTTTTATTCTCCACGTGGGGAAGGAAAATTTCTTCGGAGGAATCAAATGAAACTTCGGAAGAAATGATTCTCGCCTACGTGGAAAATGTTTTTTCTCCACGTGGAGATTAAAGAATTCCTACGTGGAGATTGAATTAGAGATTAGAATTTAGAGACAAGTAGCCCTTTGCAAAATTGAAAAGCTGGGCGGATCGCTTGCGAGAAAAAAATATTTTTACTACCTTTGCGAGCAATAAAGTTTATGAGAAGACTCGCACATATCGATATGCCGACTCGGATGACGGCTTTGCTATTGGGGCTAGTATACGTACTGGCTCTGATGGGACAAGCTATGCACCAGCACGACGCAGGAGCCTTCTCGGTGATAAACTGTGTTACAGCTCAGTCTGACACAAACGATGATGAGCGGAGTGAAACGAGCTCGAAGGTTTATCTGGTCAACAACGTGACCTGCCCTATCTGCGAATTTCATCTCGGCATCACCGACCAATGTGCCATAGCACCTTCCTTTGCAGTGGACGAGTGGGATGCCCCCACTCCCGTACTACAACCCGAAGCTGTGCACCTAGCCCTGAGAGAGGGCAAAGCTCTAAGAGCCCCACCAGTGAGATACTGCTAGCCACACTTCTATCGACTATGTGGCTATGAGCGGATGAGCTCTACGCTTATACTCCGCTTTATGCACTTACCTTGGCTGACTGCCAAAGGTGTGAGTGACCACGATGTCACTCTGGTCCCCCTAGCATAGCTAGACCATATCTCTACGTGACGCAATCCCCTACGTACGCCTGGCTCCTCCGCTGTGTGTGAGCTAAGCTATCGGTGTAGTGGGTCGCATGATCTCCTTATATATTTCACTGGTTAATAACATTCTTGCGATGTATTGTCGATACATTTGCTATCTATTACTATATCTCACCCCGATGGTTGCTCTAGCTGAGCCGTCCGCCTTGAGACCTGATAGCATTGCGCTAGAGCCTCACAGCTTTGACGAGACGCTCCAGACGGTGGAGGTGCGTGCTAATAGCAAGCGGCTCCAGACCATGCGTATCGGTCAGACGATCGAGTGGCTTGACAGCACCTATCTGACGCAGCACTTTACGGGCAACTTTGCAGCGACACTGAGCAGCCTCCCCGGGGTCAATGTGATCACGATCGGCTCTGGCTACGGTAAGCCTGTGATCCGTGGTCTAGGCTTCAATCGTATCGCCTATGTCGATGGCGGACTCAAGCAAGAGGGGCAACAGTGGGGTGCTGACCATGGGCTGGAGGTGGACGCCTTCGACCAAGACCCTGTACAGGTGATCAAGGGTGCTGGCTCCCTACTCTACGGCAGTGACGCCCTAGGGGGAGTCATCGTGAGGCAGCCGGCTACACCTCCTCACAAGCAAGGCCTTTACGGCTCCTATACCATGATGGGGCAAAGCAGCACAATGGGCGGCGGGGGCAGTCTCATGATGGGCTACCTGCATGGAGCGCACCACCTCCGCCTACGTATGAGCGGTCAGTATCACGGCGACCGCAATGTGACGGCAGACAGCATCACCTACCTCACGCGCTGGATACCTATATATAATGGTAGGTTGAAAAACAGTGCTACACAAACCTACGCTTCGCAACTACGCTACGAATGGCTAGGAGAGCAGGTCAAAGCTTCGCTGCAAGCCTCTGTCAATGGCGAGCGCAGTGGCTTCTTCCCAGGAGCGCATGGCATACCAGACCTCAAGCGTGTGCTTCCTGACGAGAGCCGATACAATATCGAGCTACCATACAGCACCGTGCGTCAGATCTCGACACAGGGTAGCCTCCAGTGGAGGCTTTCTCCGCAGTGGCAAGTGATCGGCGAGCTAGGCTGGCAGCAGAACTTGCGCCGTGAGCTTAGTGCCTTCCACACGCACTATGGGACGATGCAGCAACCTGAGCGGGACGCTGACTTAGAGTTTGAGTTTGACCTCAAGACCATCTCAGCACGCTTGCAGGCAAGCTACTATGCCCCGTGGGGTGGCAAGTGGACGCTAGCCACTGATGGGCAGTATCAGTGGCACAAGCGGAGAGGCTATGGCTTCCTCTTACCAGACTACCAGCGGGCGACGAGCGGCGTGAGCCTAACCTATCAGGGACGCATAGCTCAGGGGCTACACCTCACCAGTGGTCTGCGCTACGATCTAGGCTACATAGCGATGAGTCCCTACCACGATCCCTACCTAGCTGACTACCTCCAGGAGCGTGGCGAGTCCTCGGCAACCTTGGCGCAGTACTACTACAGCAGCCAGGAGGGCGAGCGCAGGTGGCACGACCTGTCGGGGAGTGTCGGCTTAGCTTGGCAGATAGACCGTCATTGGCTCTGGAAGGTTAATCTAGGCAGGAGCTTTCGCCTACCAGGCATCTACGAGCTTGCGGCAAATGGCATCCACCACGGCACCTTTCGCCACGAGGTGGGCGACCCTTCGCTGGGCAGTGAGCAGGGGTGGTTACTAGATAGCGAGGTAGGCTTTCACAATGACCTGTGGAGCTGTACGGTCTCTCCCTTTGTGACCTACTTTACCAACTACATCTTCCTACAACCCTCGGGTGACTGGTCTATACTGCCCCACTCGGGACAGATATATCGCTACCAATCCACACGAGCGCTCTTCACAGGCGTTGAGCTGGAGGGTACTTGGCATCTGCACCCGCAGTGGGACTACCACCTGCAGGGTGACTACGTCTACACCTACAATGTGGCAGACGGCTTAGCTCTTCCCTACTCGCCACCAGCACGCTTGAGTCACGACTTGACCTGGCACCCTGAGCATTGGGCGCTTTCGCTCAAGCATCGCATCATAGCTCCTCAGCATCGCATCGCGCGCAATGAGGAGCCGACACCTGGCACAGCGTCCTTACTGGACCTAACTGTGACCTACGACGGACAGCTCAGACAGAGCAACTACCGCATCTCTCTAGCTATCCAAAACCTTTTGAACAGCCGCTACTATGACCACATGAGTTACTACAGGCGAGTCAATCTCCCTGAGGCTGGACGAAACGTACTACTAACAATCAATCTATCATTCTAATCTTCAATACTATGATGAAAAGAACAATCTTCGCATCAATCACGCTCCTCAGCTGTCTCGCTCTAGCGACAGCCTTCACCGCTTGCAAGGAGGAGCCTAAAGACACAACCAAGCCTGTCATCGAGCTAATCGAGCCTGAGGACCATGATAAGCTTCTCATCGGCGATGAGAACGGCGTCCACTTCGAGATGAAGCTCTCGGACGATGATCTCGTCAAGTCGTACAAGATCGACATCCACAACAACTTCGATGGGCACTCGCACACCCGCGACCTACGTCACGGTGATGACAAGACGAAACCCTTTACCTTTAACAAGGAGTACACCGTCAATCAGCGCAACGCCTCTATCCACCACCACGACATCAAGATACCGGCCAATGCGACTCCTGGCGAGTACCACCTCCTAGTCTACTGCGTGGATCGCTCGGGCAACGAGTCGATGGTGGCTCGCACCATCATCCTCTCCACCGATGCTCCTGGTGATCATCACCACGACCATGACCATGATCACGACCACGACCATGACCACGAATAAGGCGGGTCAGAGATATTAATTTGTTTAGTGTATGTGATAGGGAGGGGTGTTACCGTGATGGTAGCACCTCTCTCGCTTTTTCATTGTTTCCGCTTACGTGTCGTAGAAGGAGCACAAAGCGCAGAAGGCTCAACCGCATCACTGCGACTGAGCCTTCTCGTTGTTTTTATTCTGCCGACTGGTAGGTCAGCAATCTTAGCTGTGATTACTTGCGCTTAGGAGCGTTCTTGAGGATCGCTACGAGGTGACGCCAGAACATCTCCACCGTCTTGATCTCCATGCGCTCTGCAGGTGAGTGCACGTCACGCATCGTCGGACCGAAGGAGACCATATCGAGGTAAGGATACTTCGCGAGGAAGAGTCCGCACTCGAGACCTGCGTGGATGGCCTTGACCTCGGGATCCTTGCCGAAGAGCTCGCGATAGGTGCTCTCAGCGACCTTTAGGATCTCAGAGTCGGGGTTAGGTGCCCAGCCAGGATAGCCGTCACGAACCTCAGTGCGTGCGCCTGCTAGCTCGAAGAGTGCAAGGAGCATATTGCCTACATCCTCCTTGAGCGACTCGGTAGAGCTGCGCTGGCTCGTCTCGATGCTGATCACATTGCCCTCCTGCATCTTGACACTGGCTAGATTGGTAGAGGTCTCTACGAGTCCCTCTAGCGAGTGGCTCATACCCATCACACCATGAGGGCAAGCGTAGAGCGTGCGGATGACCGTGTCAGCCGTCTTAGCATCGACGACCTCCTTAGGCGTTGTGGTCGTCTCCACACGGAGGTTGACATTAGGATCGACCTTCTTGAGCTCATTGCGGAACTCAGCGTCCATCTCGTTTGCCCAGATAGCTAGATCCTCCTTGCGATTAGCAGGGATGGTGATGACAGCCTTAGCCTCACGAGCGATAGCGTTGTGTAGATTACCGCCATCGATCGTAGCGAGGCGCATCTCAGGCACCTCCTTGAGTCCCTTATATAGGTAGCGCACGAGGAGCTTATTGGCGTTGCCTAGACCGACATGGATGTCGCCACCGCTGTGTCCGCCCTTGAGACCGCTTACCTTCACCTCGAGAGCTATCTGCCCAGCAGGCGTAGCCTCTGTGGTGTAGTCAAAGAAAGCCATCGTGCCCATACCACCAGCGCAGCCGATGAACATCTCGCCCTCATCCTCACTATCGAGGTTGATGAGGATGCGCCCCTGGACGAAGCCTGGCTCGATACCCATGGCACCGGTCAGACCTGTCTCCTCATCTACTGTAAAGAGGCACTCGACTGGTCCATGCTCTACGGTGGGATCGGTCAGGACAGCGAGCCCTGCAGCGACACCGATACCGTTATCAGCGCCTAGGGTCGTACCCTCTGCGTGAATCCACCCATCGGTGATCTGCGTCTTGATAGGATCCTTGTAGAAGTCATGCTCTACGTCACTATTCTTCTCGCAGACCATATCTATATGTCCCTGGAGGATGATGGTCTCGCGATCCTCCATACCAGGCGTAGCACCCTTGCGGATGACGATATTGCCTGTCTTATCCTGCGCATAGTCTAGGTTATGCTCCTCGGCAAACTTCTTGAGGAAAGCCAGTATCTGCTCCTCATGCTTTGAGGGGCGAGGGATCTTGGTGATTTCGTAGAAGTGCTGCCAGATGGGCATGTTAGTTAGATCTGTTATTTGCATCGTTTATTGCTTTGAAAAGTTAGAATATTAGCTGGTTAACTACCACACGGCCTCAGTTTGTTTTATCAAATGCGTGCGTAAGTCCGACAAAAGGTATACCTTTGTCTACCTGAGAGCTGTAGCACCGTGCTACTCTCCCTCTGCAAATATACTAAGAAAAACTATGAAACTCATCATCATATCCATTATCCTCATAGGACTCGCCGTAGTTTTACTCGCCTTGCGACTGATCTTCAAGGGCGACAAGAGCCCCCAAAGTTCACACATTGAGGACAGTAAAGCTCTTAAGAAGAGAGGTATAGGATGTGCCAACAAGCAGATGGCAGAGCTAGCCACAAGGCAAAACTTAGCCGACCGTCTGGCCGATGATCCGCAATAGTCCTCTCTTCTATCACTCTCGTCAATCAACACTATAGCTTATATGAATCAGAAATCAATCCTCCTACTCTCCCTACTCGTTGCGTCTCTTCTATTCGGTAGCTGCCAGAAGAAGCAGTCCGATGGGCAGCCCGCTACCTCAGAGCCGCTCACAGAGACCACTCCTACTAGTGATCACACGCTTAAGATAGGTGTCGTATCTCTCGACTCGCTTTACAAGAACTACGAATACTATACCCAGGCAAACAAGCAGATAGAGGCTCAACTCAAGCGCAATCAGCAGACACTTGCCAACAAAGCTCAGAAGGCTCAAGAGGCCTACGCAAGCTATATGGAAAAGGCTCAGAAGGGTCTCTTCACCTCCCAGGCTCAGGTCGATGCTGAGGAGAAGCGCATCACGGCTATGCAGCAAGAAGGTGCTCAGTTGGAGCAGCGTTATGCCGAGGAGGCGATGAAAGTACAAGCAGATGCTCAGAAGGCTCTACACGATGAGGTGGTCGCTCAGCTCAAAGCCTTTAACGCAGACAAGAAGTATGACCTGATCCTTACCTCCGCAGGTCTAGAAGGGGTTATGTACGCTGGCGAAAGCTTTGACATTACCCAAGAAGTCCTAGACTTCCTCAACGCTGCCTACAAGGCTAAGGCTAAGGAGACTAAGAAGTAACTCACACATTCCACGTATTGTGAGCCACGCAGACTCGCTTAATACTTACCTACTATGAAAATCGCTATACTCGGATACGGACGCATGGGGCACATGATCGAAGAGGTCGCTACCCAGCGCGGACATGAGGTGGTCGCTCGTATAGATAAGACTGACGCGGCCTTACTGGAGGATGGCTCTCTGCGAGAGGCCGATGTCGCCATTGAGTTTTCCACCCCTGAGAGTGGCTACCAGCTTTGCCAAGCTGCCCTAAAGGCGGGACTACCCGTGGTCACGGGCAGTACAGGCTGGAAGGAGCAACTAGAGGCGCTAAAGGCAGAGGTGCAAAGCTCTGGTCGTGGGGGACTCTTTGCTGCGTCCAACTTTAGTCTCGGGATGAATCTGATGATGATCCTCAACGAGCAACTCGCACAGCTCATGGCTCCCTATCCCGAGTACACGCCACGCATTCAGGAGACGCATCACATACACAAGCTTGATGCGCCTAGTGGCACTGCGATCACACTTGCCGAGGGGCTGATCGAGCAGACCCCCTCACTACACGACTGGCATCTAGGAGTAGAGACTCATGACGGTTCTCTCGGCATAGAGGCAATCCGTGAAGGTGAGGTCCCAGGCATCCACACCGTCATCTATCACTCTGACATCGACGAGATAACGCTACGCCACGAGGCTTATAGCCGTCGGGGCTTTGCGCTAGGAGCCACCCTCGCTGCGGAGTATCTCCTGCAGCACCCCGTAGGCGTCTGGTCTATGCGTGACCTCATCCTACACAAATAGCTGTACCCACACACCCTTCACGCTATGAAAATGAAGCTTCACTGGCAAGATAAGTCCCTATTTCAGAAGATTGTAGCGATCATCGTACCGATCCTCTATCTCCTCTTCTGTATCCTCTGGGCCGGTCCCTTTTGGCTGATCTTCCTCCCCTTTATTGTGGACTATTACTTTACCAAGCTCATCAATTGGTCTTGGTATCGCAACATCAAGAACAAGACGCTGCGAGGCTTCGTATCGCTATTGGCAGACCTCCTCTGGGCGGTCATCGGCGTGCATCTACTCAGCATCTTCTTCATTCAGAACTTCGCCATCCCCACCTCTTCACTAGAGAAGACGCTCCTCGTGGGTGATTACCTCTTTGTGGACAAAGTGACCTACGGTCCCCGTATGCCGATGACTCCGCTGCAGGTGCCATTAACGCAAAACCGCTTTCTCGGCCGTGAGTCTTATCTCAGCAAGCCACAGCTCTCCTACAAGCGTCTCAAAGGCATCCGAAAGGTACAGCGTGGCGACCTTGTCGTCTTCAACTTCCCCACGGGCGACACCGTCACGACCAAGGTAACCAATCCCGACTACTACTACCTCAAGGAGATGTATGGCGGACGGGCTGCCCTAGAGGCTCAGCCCGAGGTCTTTGGCAAGATTGTCTACCGTCCCGTGGATCGTCGTGACCACTATGTGAAGCGCTGTGTGGGACTCCCCGGCGACCTCATCGAGGTACGCAACAACGACATCTATATCGATGGCAAGCTGCAGGAGCGCCCCGAGCATATGCAGCTCAACTACTGGGTCTGCACCCGTGGAGGACGATTCTCCGCTGAGGAGCTCAAGCATCTAGGCATTAGTCTCGATGACCAGCATATAGTCTCTGCATCACGGCTCACGACGGCCGATCTAGAGGAGATGGGCTTGACAGGCGTTGATCTGAGCGACGTACAGGCACTCTACTTGCTTCCTCTCACGGAAACGATGCGCCAGCAACTAGCCAGTGATAGCCGTGTCGCTAAGATCGTTGTGTCGCAAGATCCCAATACCAATCTCTACCCCGTAGGTTATGACCTCGGCTGGACTCGTGACAACTACGGACCGCTACAGATACCACGCAAGGGGCTTACCATCGAGCTCACGCCCGACGCCTTAGCACTCTACAGCCGATGCATACACAACTACGAGGGGCACGACCTTGAGCAGCGTCCCGACGGCACCATCCTCATCGACGGACAGCCTGCTACGCACTACACCTTTGGGATGGACTACTACTATATGATGGGTGACAATCGCCACAACTCGGCCGATAGTCGCTACTGGGGCTTCGTTCCTGAGGATCATATCGTAGGGCGTCCCGCTCTCCTCTGGCTCTCGCTAGACAAGGATCTAGGTCTCTGGGGCGGCAAGATACGCTGGAGACGTATGATGCACACGATACATGGTCAGCCACTCTGACATAGCGACGAGGAGACGAGCCACCTGGCTACGCTGGGTACTTCCGACGATCATGGTAGGACTCATCATCGTCGGGCGGCTCTTCTTCTTTGTCTATCGCCAGCCCACACCTAGCGGGAGCAACTACCACCTGATGAGCCGCATCGCACAGCCACATCGAGGCGACAATGTGCTCCTTACGCTAACAGCCGACAGCTTAGCTGGGAGCAAGCTCATGCTACGAGTTGTGGGCGAGCCAAGCGATACCCTGCGCTTTACCGAGGGCAAGCTCCTAGTCCTGGGCAAGCGTGGCCGGCAAACCTTTATCATGCCACTCCCGCAGCCTTTACAGCAAAGCACTTACGAAGTGGTCTTGGCAGCCGATGAGTACTGGCTCCTAGCCAAGCCGCCGCTCACGACAGAGACGATAGACTCGCGCCTCCTCGGACCGATCCACCGCTCAGAGATCACAGCGACCGTAATATGGTAGTACTCCCCACGGCATACGCTCCCTCAGTCGCCTATATGAGCTATCTACTGGACAGCTCCACCCGTATTGAGGCACACGAGTATTATCAGAAGCAGACCTACCGCAATCGCTGCGCTATCGTAGGTGCTGAGGGCGTGATGAAGCTCTCTATCCCCGTCCTAGCGGGTTCTTCACAGCAATGCCCTATCCAGTCCGTGCAGATCGCTGAGCATGACAACTGGCGGCACAAGCACTGGTACACCATAGAGACCTGCTACGGCGCATCACCTTACTACGAGTACTACGCTCCCGACCTAGCACCACTCTACCTCGACAAAGCGCGCCGATCCACATCGCTCTATCAGCACAACCAGCGGCTCATCATGCGCATCTGCCAACTCATCCACCTTCCCTACCAATGGCGAGAGACAGAGCAGTATGTCGGCGCCTCAGCTGGTGTATGTTCACAGCTCCTGCCACCCATCGCCACCGCCAGCACAGCGACCGAAGAGGCTATCGCCTCCGTTCCGTACTATCAAGTCTTCGTGGGTTCGCTCGGCTTCGTTGCCAATCTCAGTATCTTCGACCTGCTCTTCAATATGGGACCCGAGTCGCTCCTCGTCTTGCGACAGCTCCACAACCAGCTCTCTGGCATCTCGCTTCTCTAGGGATGAGCGTAGCCATCGGCCACAACCACCGTCATAAAGACGCCGAAGATTAGGACGAAGATTATAAGCCAAAAGAAAGAGATACAGGCCCCTGCAATGGCTAGACCTCGTGGCTTACGAAAGATGCCAATAGTAGAGAAGATGGCTCCTAAGACCCATACAATCCAACCTACGACGGGGAACCAACCTACGACTAGGGCGACCAACGACAAGGCGAAGCCCGTCGTCCCTAGAGAGTTCTTGCGCGGAGTCGGCACCACGTTCTGGACGTAGACATTTGTAACAGGCTTGTCCTGTTGCTCCTCATTTCGATTTTCGTAGGGAGGAGTATTTACTTCCATAAGAAACTAGTTGATAATGTTTTGCTGTACCAAATGTACGAAAAGCTATCAATAGAGACTCCATAACTCTACGACATGGAGGGATCCTTAGTACTAGATTGCACCCATAGTAACATACCCTTCACATCATCAGCATACCTTTGTCTCCGCAACTGCTCTAGTGGGCAGTACCTTGTGGTGCGCTCTAGCTAGAGACTGCGCATCATCAAGCCTGATCATCATAAACCTTATCACTTTACTATGAGACAAAGACTTTACCTCTTCACCTTACTACTCCTAGGACTACTGAGCTCCTCACACGCTCAGAGCAATCCCTACGGAGTAGATCCGACAGCCACCCCTATCGCCTGCACGACGATAGACCTAGACTTCGAAGATGGGCAACTCCCTACTGACTGGCTCAATGTATCTCTAGAGGGATCACGCCAGTGGGTCCTTAAGACCTTTGACGAGAATACGGCTCTACGTATGACAGCTTACCAATCGGGGAGCAAGTGTACCACAGCTTTCGTATCCCCTCTGATTGAGTTCCCTGCGAATGAGGGGCGGGGCTATCAGCTAAACTTCTGGAGTCATACAGGCTATGCCAATGGAGCAAAGCTCGTGACGAAACTACTCGATCGCAATGGCAATGTGGTACAAGTCCTCGAGGAGTTCATCAAAGAAAGTCATCCAGACTGGGCTCCCTTTTGGGATGAGCACACACTCTACCTACCTGACACGACAAAGCCAGGCTATATATGCTTTGAGTACATCGGCAATGACGACAACACGCAAGGACCTATCATGACCACGACCTACGAGATCGATGACATCGTCATAGAGCCTGCCAACGCTGAGCAAGAGCTCACCGCCTCCGTAAGTAGCTACGATTTCTATAGTCGTGCGATCAATGAGGATCACACCTACACCATCACCTTCCTCGGACGCAACCTCCCTGAGGACATACAGCTCTCACTCACTGACAGCAGCAAAGTATTTACCCTGAGCACCACCACCCTACCTAAGGAGGGTGGTGAGCTGGTCATCACTTATCATCCCACAGAGGGCGGCAGTCACTCAGCCTCTCTCTCCGCAACGGCTGGAGATCTTTATGAGGGGATTATGCTCTACGGACGCGGTTTGGACCCCTCTAATCCCTACAATGTGAACGTCACTATGACTCCGCAAGCTCTCGATGAGGACTTTGAGCCATACGGATGGGACGACTCTGGCTACAATCTACCCAAGGGGTGGAGTCAGATTCCTCTCAAAGGTCGTGTAGCGTGGGAGGTTCGAGATTACAACAATAATATGTTCCTACAGATCAATCCCTTTGGTCTAGGTGTAGAGGTCGAGACGGCCGTAACGACACCTCTGATCGATATGGATCCGACAAAGAGCTACACGCTATCCTTCGACTACAACTGGGGCTTTGCCAATGGAGCTGAGCTATCTGTCCTACTTTTAGACAAGGCGGGCAAGGTTGTCAAGGAGCTCACGACACTCTCCCACACCGACAATGTACTGTGGAGGGATGACTTCACTCCAATGGAGATCTTGTTACCCTCAGGCTGTGATGATAGCTTTATCACCTTCTTGTACAGGGGGCTGGACAGTGACGACAAAAGCCTAAAACGCACGACCGCTTATCGACTAGACAATGTCAAGGTGTATGCTGAGAGCGACCAGCCCTCATCGGGTAGCATCAAGGCGAGTGAGTCTCGTGTGGACTTTGGAGAGTTTCTCGTTGGAGAGAGAGATGAGTATCAGATCTCGCTCACTGGAGAGGACTTAAGCGAGGATATGACTATATCGCTAGAGGGTGATGAAGGCTTTACCATCAGCCCCACGACCCTACCCAAGGAGGGTGGAGATATAACAATCGCCTTTGATGCTAAGAAGTCGGGATCGTTTACGACCAAGATCCTAGTGAAGAGTGGCGAGGCATCTCTCGCGATTCCTGTACTAGCTACCGTAGAGGGCAACGAGGGCGATGATGACGATGATCCGACCCAAGCCTCCTACCACTTTGACACAACGGCAACACCTATCTCTCTCAATGAGGACTTTGAGTCGGGCTCCTTACCCGAGGGGTGGAGCTCACAGGCACTAGTCGGTACTCGCCAATGGATTATCAAGGAGTACAACAGTAATCAGTATGCCCAGTTCTCAGCATTTAAGAGTGGAGAGCAACTGACCGTAGGACTTATTACGCCTCTTGTAGCGATAGACGCTGCCAAAGAGTACGAGCTGCAGTTTGACCTCAAGAGCGGATTCTGCAATGGTGCAACCCTCAAAGTCTGCCTCTACGATGCTCAGGGACACTTAACTAAGGATCTTAAGACATTCACCGCTACCGATCCAGCTCAGGGATATGCTGACAACTTTACCACAGAGACTATCGTCTTGCCTAAGGGCATCAGCAATAGCTTCATCCTCTTCGAGTACGAAGGCGATGATAGCTCTCAAAGCAAGCGAACCACAACCTATCAGGTAGACAATGTCAAGGTAAGCCAAATCACATCACTGCAAGATGTCGTCACAACGCCTGCCTACACAATTGATGGAGTCAAGTTGACCCTTACGGACCATAGCTCCCTGACACTCTACACAGTAGATGGTACGATGGTGGCTCACGGTGATTACCCTGCTATGAGCCAGCTCACACTTGAGCCGAGCAAATGCTACATACTGCTACTAAACGGCATCACTTACAAGCTTATGACTCGTGAGTGATCACAAGTAGTCGCGACTTAATATCTAGACAGGGGCAAGTCCCCTTGACAATAATCGGTGACTAGCAGAGAGCCCTCTTGACAGAGTGGCTAAAGAGAACCGCGCAAAGCGGGTTACTCTATCACCAGTACACCACTAATAGAAATAGCCACGTGGAAAATCTCAATTCTCCACGTGGCTATTTTTTATTTTCCACGTGGGCGCGAATCATTTCCTCCGAAGTTTCATTTGATTCCTCCGAAGTTTTATTTCGCCTCCACGTGGGGATTTTTCTTTTTCCACGTGAGGATTTTCGAATTCCTCCGTGGAAATTTCTTTTTTCTTCCTAGATGCGCTTTAATACTAGCTTTTCGTCACTTGAAAGGACGATCTTGTCCGACTGTCTTTCCTCTTTTTCAGCAAATATCTTGGAATAAACTACACGTATTACACTTTTGTAATAGAAAAAGTGTACCTTTGCGTCGCAATATAAGACGAAACAGTGCTAGTTATAGACGCAAGCACATTAAATATGGCCAATATGAATACAAATAGTCGCAAGGATAAGTATGTAGCCAAGGCGATAAGCATACTCAAGCAAGAGGGCTTCAGGCTATCGCTCGATGAGATGGCTACCAAGATGGGGATCACAAAGAAGACCCTCTACAATAACTTCAGCTCCAAGGAGGAGCTACTCAAGGAGTGCGTGCACGCTATCGCAGGAGACTTCCAACGTGTGCTCTCGATACTCGATGACGAGGAGGTGAGCGCCATAGAGAGCTTGACGAGATGCTTCGCACAGCTAGACGAGCTCTTCGTAACGCTCAACCCCGTCTTCTTCTCCGACCTGATGCGTAGCAATCCCGACCAGGCGATGCTGGAACATGTCATGGGGTCTAATTACTTTAGCGAGAAGATGACGGCCAATCTGCAGCGTGGCGTCCAGGCGGGTCTCTATAGAGCCGATCTAGACATCCCCTTCGTATGTGAGTATATGTCTTACTCGATATTTGGCTTTTACATACAGGCGGTGATTCGCAGCAAGCCGTTGCCCTCGGGGAGCTACTTTGCCTCCATACTGCAGTATCACTTACGAGCTATCGTCTCGACACAAGGAAATTAGTTTATACACCACAATCATGATAAGATCTAATCGTCGCACCGGGCTGCTCCTCATCAGCCTGCTCCTGCTTGTATCCTCAGGCTATGCTCAGGAGAGCTACTCGCTACAGCAATGCCTCAACTATGCTGTGCAGCACAACAGTAATGTCAAGAAGTCATCCTATGATCAGGCGAAAGCTAAGCAAGCTCGCAAAGAGGTGATCGGAGCTTTAATGCCTCAGATCAGCGGGTCGGCTGCGCTAAATGACAACGTAAAGAAGGCTAAGTTCATCATGCCGAACTTTATGAACAATATGCTCCCCGAGAAAATGCGCGACCCCAACGCTTCTCAGTATATGACCATCGAGATGGGCACGCAGTACAGTGCCAACGCTGGAGTTGCTGTCAATCAGCAGATACTGAACATGTCTCTCTTTAACACGCTCGACATTGCCAAGGTCTCTGAGCGTATGGCGACACTAGCTGCGACCTCGACCGAGGAGGATGTGATCGCACAGACAGCGACACTATATTATGGAGCTCAGGTCACACAGTATGCGGCCGAGCAGATGGAGCATAGTGTAGAGCTCGTGGACAAGATGCTCCGCACGATGGAGGCTAGCTACTCCAGTGGTCTGATCAAGAAGGTAGACGTGGATCGTCTCAAGGTCAACCTGACCAACCTCAAGACACAGCAAGCTGCCATCGAGAGTGGTCTGGAGGTGCAGAAGAACCTCCTCAAGCTACAGATGGGACTAGAGGTCACAGAGCCGATCGTGATAGCTCCGCTAGACCTAGATCTACTAGCTCAGCAGGAGATCGCCGAGAGTGGCGCAGCAACCTTTGACCCCGCGCAGCATATCGCCTACCAGCAACTACAAGAGCGTGAGAAGATGGCGCAGCTACAGGAGCGCTCTAAGCGATATGACTACATCCCTACCCTATCTCTCGCCTTCAATGCTCAGTACAACTACATGAGCGACAAGCTCTTTGGCGGTGGCAATACACAGTACAGTTACCCGACAGCGATGCTGGGGCTGAGCCTGCGGGTGCCTATCTTTAGCGGTCTCTCTCGTCTCTCCAAGGTGCGCGAGAGTCATATGGATCTGCTCAAGGCGCAGGAGGATCTGCGCTCTCTCGATCAGTCGCTCCGCATGGCACATCTCAACGCTTCGCTCAAGCTACAAGACACACAGCGGACGATCTCACTGCAAAAGGAAAACCAAGCCCTCGCAGCACAGGTCTTCGACTTAGCACAGCAAAACTTCACCCTCGGTGTAGCTTCGCTCTCAGATGTGCTCAATGCGAGTCAGTCGCTCGTACAGGCGCAGATGTCTTACGCCAGCGCCCTCGGAGACTATATCAAAGCCTACATAGATCTCAAGAAGAGCAAAGGAGAGATCAGAGACCTTATGGAATAACAGAACAACTCAATAGCATCACACTTATCTAGTTATGAAACGAAAAGTCTATCTACCGATAACCATCGTACTAGCTATCGGACTCATCGTACTAGTCCTAGTACTGAACAAGAAATCCACCACCGCCAAGACACAAAACCTCCTCGCTGAGGAGTCGGCCGTGGCTGTACGCACAGAGGTAGTCAGCGAGAGCGACTATACCGCAGACTTCACCGCCAATGGGCTCGTCGAGGGTGTACAAGATCTATCCTTCGTCTCTAGCCTCGGCGGACGCGTCGTCTCGCTCTATGCCGACGAGGGCGACCATGTATCCAAGGGCAAGCTCCTCATACAGCTCGATGCCGAGACACTTCGAGCCGATGCCGAGGCTAGTCGTGTGGCTTACGAAGCGGCTAAGAAGGACTACGAGCGCTTCCAGCAAGCGCACGATCAGGGTGGTGTGACCGACCAGCAGCTCTCGACGATGCACACACAGATGGTTGCAGCCCAAGGACGATATATATCTAGCCGCAGTCGCCTTACCGATGCCTCTATCAAGGCGCCTATCTCAGGACAGATCTACAAGCGCTACGTAGAGGTCGGCAGCTATGTCAATCCTGGCACAAAGCTCTTTGACATCGTCGATGACTCCCAGCTCAAGGCTAGCTGCTTCGTAACCGAGCGCCAGCGTTTGCAGCTTACCAAGGGGCAGACGGTCACCGTGGAGAGTGAGCTTTATCCAGGTCAGACGATCACGGGTAAGATTTCAATGGTAGGCGACAAGGCAAACCATGCGCTCGCCTTCCCCGTGGATGTAGCGCTAGACAAGCAAAGCGCCGACGGGCTTCGCCCTGGTATGTATGTCTCCGTATCCTTCGGCAGTCAGCAGGAGACACGCGGCATCTTGATACCCCGCCGCGCTATCGTCGGCAGCGTCAAGGATGCCCACGTTTATGTCGTAGAGCAGGGCGAGGCTAAACAAAAAGCGATCACCGCTGGTTCTCTCATCGGTGACCGCATCGAGGTGCTGAGCGGACTACAAGCTGGCGACAGCGTCATCGTAGCCGGACTCATCAACGTATCGGACGGACTACCCGTCAAGACTATCAACGAGTGACTTAGCGGACCACAGCATGAAAATCGTAAAGTTATCTATCCAACGCCCCATCTACGTCACAGTACTCTTCATACTGCTGACCGTGCTGGGGTACTTGAGCTTCAAGAGCTTGAGTGCAGAGCTGATGCCTAAGTTTACACCGCCTCTGCTCAACGTACAGATCATCTACCCAGGCGCCTCGCCTAGCGAGGTGGAGAACTCGCTGACGCAAAAGGCCGAGGAGGTGCTCTCCAGCATGGAGGGTATCGACCAGATGCAGTCCTACTCTTTCGAGGGTATGTCGATGATTATGGTCTCTTTTGACTTTGGCACCGACATAGACAAGGCTATGACCGAGGCGCAAAACCGTCTTGCCGCCAAGCGTGCCGAGCTACCTCGTGAAGTTTTTGCTCCTCGTATCTCTAAGGTGTCGGTAGACGAGAAGCCTATCTTGATCCTCTCCGCCAGAGCCGACATCGGCTCCACAGAGCTTTATGACCTTGTCGACAAGCGTATCGTCCCCGAGCTATCGCACATCAAGGGTGTCGCCAATGTAGACTTCGTCGGCGGCGTAGAGCGTGAGATACAGATCAACCTAGACAAGGGGCGCATGCAGGACTTCGGCATCACACCGATGATGGTGCAGGGAGCCATCAGAGCGTCCAACCTCGACTTCCCGACGGGTTACCTGCAGAGCGACCAGACGCAGATGGCCGTACGTCTCTCGGGCAAGATAACCTCTATCGAGGAGCTACGCCGACTCATCCTGCGCAACGTCTCTGGGACTCCCATACGTCTGGAGGATGTCGCTGAGGTGGTAGACGGGATAAAAGATCCTGTCAAGATGGGGCGTGTCAATGGTCAGGAGGCGATCCTGCTCAACATACTCAAGCAGTCCGACGCCAATGCGCTCCAGGTGAGCGAAGCTGTCGGCAAGCAGATCCAAAGCCTTGAGGAGCAGTACGCCTCTGAGGGGCTCAAAGTGGAGGTAGCGCAAGATACAACGACCTTCACACGCAATGCCATCAGCTCCGTGCTGACTGACCTCCTCTTAGCGATCCTACTCGTTTCGCTCGTGATACTACTCTTCCTGCACAACGTGCGCAATGCGCTCATCGTGATGGTCGTCGTGCCGGTCTCACTCATCTCTTCCTTCATCGGGATGCGCATCTTCGACTTCACGCTCAATATGATGTCGCTCCTAGCCCTCTCGCTAGTCATCGGTGTCCTCGTCGATGATGCTATCGTGGTCATCGAGAATGTCTACCGCCATATGGAGATGGGCAAGAACCGTGTTCGAGCCACTTGGGACGCACTCAACGAGATCGGTCTCACCGTCGTCTCTGTGACCCTCGTCCTCGTAGTGGTCTTCCTACCGATCATCTTCACCAATTCGCTGGTCTCGGACATCTTGCGTCAGTTCTGCGGAGTCATCGTCATCTCCATCCTCTTCAGCCTACTCGCTGCCCTCACCTTGGTGCCTTTGCTCACCTCTAGGCTGGGCAATATACAGCCGCTACGTGACGATCGTCCGCTGGGTCGTATGCTCACGGGCTTCGAGCGGGGCATCAGTCGCTTTGCCAATGGTATTTCGTCACTCACTCGCTGGGGTCTAAGCCATCGCTGGGCTTTAGCAGGCATCGTTGTCGTGCTGATGGCTGCGGTACTGATGCTCTTCCCCTTGGGCTTTATCAACTTTGAGTTCCAGCCCTACATGGACCGCCAGGAGTGTATCATACAGCTCGAAATGCCTAAGGACATCTCTATGGCTGAGTCTAACCAGCTCGTGCGCAAAGCTGAGAACTGGCTCATGCAGCGCCCCGAGGTGGAGAAGGTGGTGACCATGGTCGGACTAACAAGTGACAACAGCCAGAGCAACAAAGGTACCCCCTACCTTGCTGAGCTAGATGTCAAGCTCCGGAAGACGCCCGAAGGTACTGAAGCCTACGTGGCTCGTATCCGCAAGCCTCTGACCGACTACCTCGTCGATGCGCGTGTCAATGTCTATAGTGTGAGCATGACCGGTACCGTCTCCAAGGCGGCTGTCGAGTACATCATCTCAGGTGCGGACAAGGACTCCGTGGCTCGCTATGCCGACAAGGCTCTGGCGCTCCTGAGCTCCGTGCCTGGAGTCATACAGCCTACCCTTTCGGTCGAAAACGCTACCCCCGAGATTCTCGTGCGGGTGGATCGCGACAAGATGTCCAATCTGGGGCTAACGCTAGACAACGTGGGGGGTATGATGCAGACCCTCTTCCAGGGCAATGACCAGCTCCGCTACACGCAGGGAGACTACGAGTATGCGATAAATATACGTGCCGACAAGGCCTCTCGTCGCTCTATCGAAGATGTGGCAAGTCTCACCGTTGCCAATCCACAAGGCGACCTGATACAGTTGTCGCAGTTTGCCGATGTCACGCTCGGCATTGGGCCTAGTCGCTTGGAGCGCTTCAACCGCAACAGCTCGGTGACTCTGCGCGCACAAGCCTACGGCGTGCCAGCAGGCGCTATCGCCAAGCAGTTTATGAGCCAGCTCAGCGAGGAGCAGATGCCCCAAGGCGTACAGATACAGACCGCTGGAGATATGAAGAAGATGTCAGACTCGATGAGCGTCCTCACCACTGCCATCCTGCTCTCTCTACTCTTTATCTACCTAGCTCTCGTTTTGCTGTACAACAACTGGACAGACCCGCTCGTCGTCATGATCGCTATCCCGCTATCTATCGTGGGGGCTCTTCTCGCCTTAGCTATGAGCAATACCGCTATGAGCATCTACGCTATGCTCGGCATGGTGATGCTGATCGGTCTCGTTGCTAAGAATGCGATCCTACTGGTGGACTTTGCCAACGAAGCTCGTGGCGAGGGCTTGCCCGTGGACGAAGCACTCATTCAAGCGGTCAAGCTCCGTACACGCCCGATCCTTATGACAGCACTATCGACCATCATCGGTATGCTCCCCGTAGCGCTCTCACGCGGCTCGGGTGCTGAGCTACGTACCGGTATGGCGTGGGTCATCATCGGCGGTATGGCGCTCTCCACGTTGCTGACGCTGATTGTCGTGCCAGCTCTCTACAAAGCCTTCCACGCTAGGCAGCGTACCAGCGCCAAGCCAGAGGTCGATATAGAGGCACTGATGCAGGAGTAACCCGCACGGAGTAGCAACCCGCATCTAGTTTACTTTGTCTTAGTCACGCCTAGGAGCGACCGCACTCCTGGGCGTGACTTTTTCATGCTCTCTTCGTCAGGAGGAGAGTTTTCCTCCCTTGGAAACTTTATTTTCCTACCTAGGAATCGAAAAGTTCCAAAAGGGGAACAACTTTTGGAACTCGCATATATAACGAAATCAGAACGATACGAAGAGCACGAACGACATCCGCGCTCTATAGAGACTCCTAGATAAGAGTTAACGTGGGGAGGGCGTTGTTGCAAGAGAAGACCAACAACCACTCGGCGTGTAACACCTTCCTCCCGATCGAGGAGTTGCAGGAGGGTTGGCTACTCTGATATTTTTCATTACCTTTGCAGGTGACTCTTAGGGGTGCCACGGTGCGACTGCATGGTGGCTGAGATGAGACCCTCGACCTGATCCAGATAATACTGGCGTAGGCAAAGAGAACGACTACACGCTGACCGTGCAGACTCTCATACTGGGACACCCTACTTGTCAAGCCTCTTGGACTTGGCAGTACACACTAAGAGTTTTACATACTAGACTGATGAAGGTATGTAGGCTCTTTTTCTTTTTATATGGCTTATGCAAGTAACGATCAATAAGACTCCACACGACCTGCCTGCAGGTATCTCGCTTCTAGAGGCGATATCGCCTGTCGTCGCTACGCTCGACCACACGGCACTAGCGGTCAATCATCGTGTCATACCACGTGATGCTTGGGCTACGCACCAGCTCTGTGAGGGTGATGCTGTCACGATCATTACCGCAGCGATGGGTGGTTAATGCATCCTACTGACTCTTACGAACCTTTATCAATCACACTTAATCTCTTTACTCTATGAAGCAAAAAGATCAAACGGACAATCTAAACATCTCTCAGGGTCCACTCCCTGGCTCTACTAAGATATATGTCACTGGCTCTCGCCCCGACATTCGCGTGCCGATGCGTCGCATCACACTCTCTGACACCATCGACGAGGAGGGTGTACGACACAACAACGGCTCGGTCGTAGTCTACGACACCTCGGGACCCTACACCGATCCCGACTATCATGTCGATCCGCACCAAGGGCTACCTAAGATACGCCAGCAGTGGATCGAGGAGCGTGGCGACACGACGAGACTGAAAGAGCAGAGCTCGGAGTATGGTCGCAAGCGGAGACAAGACGCTTCGCTAGATCATCTGCGCTTTGCCCATCTCAATGATCAGCCGCTCATAGGCACCGAGGAGCATCCTGTCACGCAGCTATACTATGCTCGTCAGGGGATCATCACCCCCGAGATGGAGTATGTCGCTATCCGTGAGAATCAGCTCATGGACGAGATCCGAGAGCAGTACCCGCAACATCCAGGCGAGAGCTTTGGAGCTAATATTCCTGAGCGCATCACCCCTGAGTTCGTTCGTGACGAGATCGCTGCTGGACGAGCTATCCTCCCCAACAACATCAACCACCCGGAGAGCGAGCCGATGATCATCGGACGCAACTTTCTCGTCAAGATTAATGCCAACATTGGCAACTCGCCCATCACCTCCTCTATCCAGGAAGAAGTCGAGAAGGCGGTCTGGGCTATCCGCTGGGGTGCTGACACCATTATGGATCTCTCCACAGGACGCAATATCCACGAGACGAGAGAGTGGATCATTCGCAACTCGCCAGTACCTGTAGGCACCGTGCCTCTATACCAAGCTTTGGAAAAGGTCAAGGGACAGGCAGACAAGCTCACCTGGGAGCTCTACCGAGACACGCTCATCGAGCAGGCGGAGCAGGGTGTCGACTACTTCACCATCCACGCCGGCTTACGCTGGCAGTTCGTTCCGCTAACGATGAAGCGCCTCACCGGTATCGTCTCTCGTGGCGGTGCCATCATGGCGAACTGGTGTACGACGCACAAGCAGGAGAGCTTCCTCTACGAGCACTTTGACGAGATCTGTCAGATCTGCGCTCGCTACGACGTAGGTATCAGTATCGGTGACGGCTTGCGTCCTGGCTCTATCGCCGATGCCAACGATGAGGCGCAGTTTGCCGAGCTACGTACGCTGGGCGAACTATCTCGCATTGCGGACAAGCACTGCGTGCAGGTCCTCATCGAGGGTCCTGGTCACGTACCTATGCAGCGCATCAAGGAGAATATGGACTTGCAGCTAGACCTTTGCAACGAAGCTCCTTTCTACACGCTCGGGCCGTTGGTCACCGACATTGCCCCAGGCTATGACCACATAACTAGTGCCATAGGTGGTGCTATGATTGCGTGGCGTGGCACAGCGATGCTCTGCTACGTGACCCGCAAGGAGCACCTAGGTCTGCCCAACAAGGACGATGTCAAGGAGGGTGTCGTCACCTTCAAGCTAGCAGCCCACGCTGCCGACCTCGCCAAGGGACACCCAGGCGCTTACTACCGCGACTACGCTATGAGCAAGGCGCGCTATGAGTTCCGCTGGAAGGATCAGTTCCACCTAGCACTCGACAGCGAGACAGCACTGCAGTATCACGACGAGACACTACCCGCTGAGGGGCACAAGGAGGCACACTTCTGCTCGATGTGTGGCGAGCACTTCTGCTCTATGCGTGCTAGTCGTCAGCTGCAGAAGCGCATTGAGGATGACAAGTAATCATTAACCGTCCAGTCGCCCCATGATCGTCATCACACCGCCCGAACGTCAGTATATCGAAGGCTTAGCTAGCGATATCATTGATGTGGCGAGCAACTGTATCTGTAAGGTACACCTGCGCATACCGGGAGCTTCTGAGACTGACTTTAGAAAGGTCTTAGACAGTCTAGAGCCCGCCTATCACCAGCATATCGTGCTGTGTGATCACTATGCGCTACTGGCGGAGTATGACGTGGCGGGCGTCTACCTACCCTATCGTCGTGTGGCGGAGTGGAGGGATATCCCTCTCGCTCCTCACCAGACGATAGCGGTCGGGGCGCATTCGCTTCAAGAGCTACAGGAGCTACCCTTCACGCCACACTACGCCTTGCTCAGTCCGCTCTTTGATAGCATTAGCAAGGAGGGCTATCAGGGCAACCCCGCCTTACTCTCTTGTCGGGAGGAATTGTTCAAGCTCCCTTACCCCGTCTACGCTCTTGGGGGCATCACCCCCGAACGGCAAGAGACCGTCGCAAAGGCGGGCTACGCTGGGGTCGCGGTACTGGGAGACATCTGGTCGCAGCCGCAGGAACGACGACAAGAGCGTCTGGATCAGTACCAAACGCCCGCCATCCTGTCCGTTGCGGGTCACGATCCTACATCGGGAGCTGGTATCGGTGTAGACACCCGCATTGCAAATGATCTGAGCGTGCAGTGCTACAGCGTTATCTCTACGCTCACGGCACAGAGCCTACGTCGCTTCGTCTGCGCTACCGCTACACCGTTCGACCAACTTCAGACATCACTAACAACGCTTCTCACCGACCACCCCGTCACCGTGGCTAAGCTCGGTATGGTGCAGAACTTACAGCAGGCGGTGCAGATCGTTGCGCGGATGAAGGCGCTGGGCGTCAAGCGAATCATTTGGGACCCTATCCTCCAGCCCACAGCCGCCGAGGAGACGCAGCCCCACCTTTGGACAGAAGAGCAGGACAAGCTCGCAACCCTATTGCATGAGGTGAGCCTCGTCACACCCAACAAGCCTGAGGCTCAGGCGCTCTTCGGTACAGACGATCCCACAGAGCTCCAGCGCATCGCTCAGGAGCACAGCGTGGCTATCCTCCTAAAGGGTGGACACGATACCACTTCGCCACATCTTGTGGTCAACCAACTGATCACCCGTGACGGCATCTATCCCTTCTATACGCATCGCTATGACAAGTCGATCCACGGCACTGGCTGTATGCTCTCCGCAGCGATCGCCAGCTACTGGGCTATGGAGTACAGCCTCGTAAGCTCTGTGCAGCGGGCTTGTCACTACCTCACCACTATCTTTGCGGGGCAACCAAACCGTCCTGGGCGACAGCTACTCTGTCCCAAGATATTTAGAGAGGATCGGAAGAAGCAGCATCTGTACGCACACTTTGCCCTACAGTATGTGACCAATGAGTCAGACCCCGACAGACTATATAATAAGGTATCGCAATACCTTGAGGCGGGCGGGCGCTGGGTGCAGCTACGACTCAAGGAGGCAACCACCGAAGAGCGCATCGAGATGGGCTTGCGCCTGCGCACACTGACCGATCGCTACCATGCCTGCTTACTCATCGACGATGACATCATCGCCACCATCGCTGTAGACGCTGACGGGGTCCACCTCGGCAAGCGAGACTGCCCTCCGCAAGAGGCGCGACGCACCCTAGGCGACGAATACATCATCGGCTATACGGTCAATAGCCGTGACGACCTACCCCGAGCCTTAGCGGCCGATATTGACTACATCGGTGTGGGTCCCTATCGAGACACACAGACCAAGGCTCTCCTCGCTCCTATCCTGGGCTTAGAGGGGATCTCGCAGATCGCTCAGCAAGTTCAAGAGACAGATCGCTGCTACACCACTCCTCAGATCGTAGCTATCGGAGGCATACAGCCAGAAGATGCTGAGACGCTCTTAAGCAACGAAGACATTGACGGCATCGCTGTGAGCGGTGCCATCGAGCACGCCACCGATATGGCTCGTACCATATCGCAGTTACAGTGTGGCACATCAAACTATCCAAGATAAACATACATTCTAATCTACTATACACATGCAGACTAAGTCATTGAAAATCGGAGATCACGACTTCACCTCGCGCCTCTTCATCGGAACTGGCAAATTTGCCAACAATCAACTAATGTCAGACGCACTAGACGCCTCTGGCAGCGAGCTTATCACCGTCGCGCTTCGCCGAGTAGAGACCTCTGCAGGCCTCCACGATACACTCATTGAGAGCATCACACGCCCCAATGTCATCATCCTTCCTAATACCTCTGGCGCACGCACTGCCGACGAGGCGATCTATGCAGCACAGCTAGCCCGTGAGGCGCTACAGACCAACTGGATCAAACTAGAGGTACACCCCGATCCCAAGTACCTTCTCCCAGATGCTATGGAGACGCTCCGCGCCACCGAGCAACTCGTCAAGGAGGGCTTCATCGTCATGCCATACATACAGGCAGATCCTGTACTCTGTAAGCGACTCGAGGAGGTTGGTGCGCCTTGCGTCATGCCCCTCGGCGCTCCAATCGGTAGCAATATGGGACTCACCACGAGAGACATGCTACGTATCATCATCGCCGAGAGCACCGTCCCCGTAGTTGTAGACGCCGGTATCGGTCGCCCCTCACACGCTGCCGAGGCTATGGAGCTTGGTGCCGATGCGGTACTCGTTAATACTGCTATCTCCACCGCTGCCGACCCTGTAGCTATGGCCACCGCCTTTAGAAAAGCTGTCGAGGCTGGTCGCTCAGCTTACGAGATGGGTCTGCATCAGCCCGCCACCGATATGACCGCCACCGCCACTTCACCACTCCAAGGATTCTTTGACTAATGACATTCTACGATTATAAGCAGCAGTACAATTGGGAGCAGGAGTGTGCTGAGTTTGACACCTTTACTGCTCAAGATGTAGAGCACGCCATCGCCACAGCCACGCCTACCCTACGCGACTTCAAGGCGCTCATCTCCCCCGCGGGAGATGCTTACCTAGACGCTATGGCGACCAAAGCGCAGCAACTCAGCATCGAGCGCTTTGGCAAAACCATACGCATGTACGAGCCTCTCTACCTCTCTAACTATTGCCACAACCACTGCGTCTACTGTGGGTTCAATCAGGAGAACAAGATCGTTCGCAAGGTACTCACCATGGAGGAGGTGCAGGCTGAGGCAAAAGCTATTGCCGACATGGGCTTCACCCATATCCTCCTCGTGGCGGGCGAGTCCCCCAAGCATGCAGGCGTCGAGTACTACCGTCAGGTCATCGAGCTCATCCGCCCCATGTTTGCGCAAATATCCATCGAGGTACAGCCTATGTCTGTCGAGGACTATAAAGTCCTTGTCGAGGCGGGCGCACACTACGTCTGCGTCTATCAGGAGACCTACAACGAGGAGAGCTATCCACGCTTTCACCCCAAGGGGCTTAAGGCCAACTACCGCTTCCGCCTAGAGACACCCGACAGAGCTGCCGAGGCTGGCTTTCGCAAGGTCGGTATCGGTGCCCTCCTAGGACTAGACAACTGGCGCACGGACGCTTTCTTTACCGCACTACACCTAGACTATCTTGAGAGCCACCACTGGCAGACCAAGTACTCTATATCACTACCCCGTCTGCGTCCGCACGTAGGCTCCTACATGCCCGCAGACCCGATCAACGACCGTCAGATGGTACAGCTCATCTGCGCTTACCGCATCTTCGACCCAGAGGTCGAGATCTCTCTATCCACACGCGAGAGCAGTGCCTTCAGAGATATGGCCGTACGCATCGGTGCCAACTCTATGAGCGCCGGCAGTAGCACACAGCCAGGCGGTTATGTCAATCCCAATCCCGAGCTAGAGCAATTCTCTATCAACGACTCACGCTCTCCCGAAGAGATGATCGCTGCTATCAAAGCGCAGGGATACGAAGTCATCTGGAAAGACTGGGACCAGTGGATGTAACCCGCACGCCCCAAAACAACATGGGCATCACTGACAGCGCACGATATGCGCGTCAGCTACAGCTCCCCGAGATAGGTCCCGAGGGTCAGCGACTCCTCGCTCAGACGAGCGTGGCAGTCGTTGGCGCTGGGGGGTTGGGAGCGCCTATACTCTACTACCTTACGGCAGCAGGCATCGGGTGCATCGCCATCATCGACTGCGATGTCGTCTCCCCGTCCAACCTCCAGCGTCAGATCCTCTACTGTGAGTCCGACCTCGCACGCCCCAAAGCTATCCAGGCGCAAAAGCGTCTCACCGCACTCAATAGTACCCTTCAGATCGAAGCGATCACCGAGCGACTCAATGAGACCAATGTGGCGACCCTACTGGCCGACTACCAGATCATCGTCGACGCTACGGACAACTACCCTACACGCTACCTCCTAGACGACTACACCCGCAGCACCGCCAAGCCGCTTGTGCATGGCGCCATCGAGGGGTGGAGGGGACAGTGTACCATCTTCGCACCCTCTAGTAGTCTGCGCTACCGTGACCTGTACAGCGAGCCGCACAGCGCAGAGGAGACCGTACCGCCTGGCGTCATCGGCGCCACCGCTGGCGTCATCGGCAGCATCCAGGCGAGCCAAACGCTCCAGCTAGCCTTAGGGCAGACACCTGCCCTCCTCGGCAAGCTCCTCACCGTCGACCTGTGGCACGGCTCGTGGCACACCTTCGACCTCGCCTGACACGACTCCGCCCCACGAGTAACCCTTTGTAGACGATGCTGTAACCTTTGATACAACGGACGCCCTCCCACTAAACACTCTCCGTGCGTCCCGACTCATCGCTGAGCAGGGTGTGGTAAGCTACTCCATCGGGCTAACCTTCTCCTCGATGAAGGCTATTTCGTCGAGGGTGAGGGCATACTTCTTGTAGAGCTGACGGTCTATATCGGCGACCGACTGACTCCAGTCAATGTCGGAGCCCGCTGTGAAGTCCTGCAGAGGCACGAACTGATAAGTCTTACTCGTACCATGTTGGCTTGACTTGCTCCCGTCCTCCATCCGACTCTTGGTATGGAGGATTTCCAATTACTATCTCGAAGTTCATATCTATGAGTTGCTGCATAATTCTGTCTTTCTTCTCTTTATCAAGGATGTCATAGGTCGTAAAGTCTGAGGATGCCGTTGTGCAGGAGCGGGTCATTCTTCTTACAGCCAGGACAAGAGACACGCTTGACCTCTGCTATCTCCGTTTGCTCCGCCAGCGTAGACTCCTCGCCCCAGCGGTCACGATAGTACTTCAATTTTTTCTTGTGCCACAGCTGCCGTACTACTTTGCAAAGATTACACTAAAAGAAGATAGCCACGTGGGGAATCTCAAATCTCCACGTGGATATTTTTTATTCTCCACGTGGGGACGAATCATTTCCTCCGAAGTTTCGTTTGATTCCTCCGAAGTTTTATTTCTCGCCCACGTGGAGAATTTTTATTTTCCACGTGGAGATTTGCGAATTCCCACGTGGAGATTGGTGAATTTCTACGTGGCGGGTTGGCGAGGAGCGAGAGGCGGGTGGGTGCTTTTGCTGTGCAGAGCTTTTCGTATATTTGTGGGTAGAGGGCTTTTGTTGCAAGGGGCAAGGGCTTATATGCTAACGAATCGATACTAACTGACTATGCTACGTAAATGGATGCCGCTGACGTTGGCGATGATACTGCTCCTCGTGGGAGCTGCCGCTTGTCAGAAGGCTACGACAACAGATCAATCAAACACTACAGAAGAGACTATGCGTATGACAACTCAAGAGAAAATGGACATCTTCCTAACACGCCGGAGTATACGTAAGTATAAGCCTGAACTACCGTCTCAGGAGCTACTAGACAAGGTGCTCGAGGCGGGTACCTATGCGCCCTCGGCGATGGGTAAGCAGTCGGTCACGATCGTGGCTGTGACCAATAGGGCTGTGCGCGACCAGCTCTCGCAGCTGGCTAACAAAGCTCGCGGTGGGGAGGAAGATCAGTTTTACGGTGCTCCAGCGGTCTTCGTCGTGCTGGCTGACAAGTCGCTATCGAACAATTACCTGCAAGACGGTGCTCTGGTGGTGGGCAATATGCAGAATGCTGCTCATGCGCTCGGTCTCGGCACTTGCTGGGTCAATGCGGCTAAGGGGATCTTCGAGCTGGAGGAGGGTCAAGCGCTCCTCAAGGAGTGGGGACTGGAGGGTGACCTCGTGGGTGTCGCCTGCTGTATCATTGGCTACCCTGATGAGTCGCCAGAGCCTGCTCCCCGCAAGGATCACTATGTGATACATATCGACTAGGAGAGCCCGCAGGTGTAGGGAAGCACGGACGAGTAACGATTTGTAGGGACGCACGGCTCGTGTCTAGCCGGAGGGCGTCCGTTGTATCAAAGGTTACAGCGTTATGGTTTTGACGGGGACGGACGCACGAGCCGTGCGTCCCTACTTTAAGTTTGCAGAGTGAAAAGGAATCGACCCGAGAATAGGTCAGTTGAACGGGTTGTTCTTACCTTTGTTGTAGTAAGGTAAGGACAGCAA
>ENA-OPCF01000330-OPCF01000330.1-human-gut-metagenome-genome-assembly--contig:-NODE-330-length-33707-cov-3.024337_pt1 | contig 33707 bp, 26 predicted proteins | sample MGYA00241077_ERZ501470 | MGnify/ENA primary metagenome ERZ501470 (study PRJEB25962, sample SAMEA2042571) | human gut metagenome | biome: human gut; feature: human-associated habitat; material: faeces... | reverse complement strand
CATAAGGCATAGCATCCTCTAAATCATCTTTTTTATTTTCAGACAGATACACTTTCCCAAGAATATACTGTGCATTTGGATCGTTGTATTCAAACGCAGAACGCTTAAGGTATTCTTTAGCTTTTGTATTATTGAATGAACTATAGTATTTGCCCATAGTGTATATCGCAGGCTCAAAGTCCTTATCGGCGGCTGATGAAAGGTAGCGTATTCCTTTTGAAACTTCTGTTGATTTTCTGCTATCAAGAAGAATTTTCCCTGCAGCATACATTCCGTATGTATTATCCTTGTCTGCGGCTTTGATGAAATACTGCAATGCTTTTCTTTTTTCCTGAAATGAAAGATACAATTTACCAAGGCGGTACGCTGCTATTCCCATAACATCATCCTTATGCTCAGCAGCGTGCATGAGGTGCTTTTCTGCAAGAGCATTGTCATTGAATTGCTCCTGATAGAGTTTTCCGAGAGTGTATGCTGCATAGTAATTATCTTTTGCTGCTGAACGTTCCAAGTATGATGCCGCCTTGTCATATCTCTCTTGTGAAAGATACAGCTTGCCAAGACTATATTCACACAATCCTGTTTTATCCTGTGCGTTTTCAGCACCCTTTATCAGGACTTTTTCAGCCTTTTGAAGATCTTTTTTGTTGTCGCTCTGATAGAGCTTACCGAGCATATATTGTGCTTTATAGTTATTGGAGTCCGCCGAGAGCAGCAGATATTTTTCAGCACATTCAAGGTCTATATCCGTTCCTTTGCCATTCAGATACATCATACCTATCTTGTAGCTGATATTATCGTCATGGTTTTTCGTGAATACTTTCTCTAAACCATTTAAAGCTTCAGCGTAAAAATTATGCGCACTTGATAGGTCTTTTTCTACTCCTTGTCCCAGTTCATAAGCTTGTCCTACGGCATAACTTGCGAACGGCATTCCGCCTTTGCTGCTTAGTGAGCGCATATAATAGTCAAATGCTTTGGCATAGTCTGTTTCAACACCAGAGCCGTATTTGTATATGTTTCCGAGAGCAAAATAAGCATATTTATTTTCAGACAGCTTATAATGCTCTATGGCTGAGTTATAGTCCTGAGTAACGCCAAGCCCATATTCATACATTTTACCTATACGATAGTTGAGATAGGACTTTGTCCAATTATCACGTTTATCATCACTCATGCTTACTATGGACAGCAGCTTGTGAAAATCTTCAAAGGCTTTGCTGTAATATTGCTGACTTAGTGTATCGCCGTCATTGGATTTTAGCATTTGGCTGTCATAAAGCTTGCCTATGTCATATGTTGCGAGAATATTTCCGCTTTTGCTTTCTATTGAGAGTATTTCAAAAGCTTTTTCGGGGTCTTTCTTTATGACTGCTGATTTGTTCTGTTCATTTCCGTACATATAGTCGAGGGCAAGCTTATAGTTCTTGCTCCAATCTATGCGTAGACGTTCCACTGCCTGATCGCTTTTATCATTTTCAGACAGATACGCTTCGGGCTCTTGCGGAAAAATATCCGTGCTGTAGTCAGGAGCATTTGGTTCATACAACTCATCATAATTTCTTGAAGATAGGTACATTTTCAAATCATCAGGGATATCTTCTAAAGAGTCATAAGGCATAGCATCCTCTAAATCATCTTTTTTATTTTCAGACAGATACACTTTTGATTTCTGCGAGGAAATACTGTTGTTGTAGTCAGGCTCATTTTTCTCAGAAAAGCCTTCGCTTTCTTTTTCAGACAGATACGTTTTCGTTTTGGGAAAGTAAGAAGTATTATCAAGATCTATATGGGATTGCAGATCCTCAGGTGGTTCAAAATTGACATTCTTTGTGTTGTAGTATTCACGGCAGATAGAAAGAAATGAGTTTCCTACTCTGGAGTAAAACCCTGACGGATCGTGAAGCTGATGTTCTTTATACTCAGCCCACCTTGAATTTTGTCCGTATCTGTTTCGGAACATTGCTTGTGTGCTGTCGAGCTTATGAAGATATGTGTCAAACATTATTTGTAATGTTTGATTTTCTGATATGACAGATCTGATACAACTGTCAATCTCGTTTTTTGTCACATCATTTTGTTTGGCATACCACCACTGCTTGCCGCTGTTTTTTAGGTCATCAGGAAGCTTGTCGATAAGTGCGTTTATTTTTTGAATACTGCTTGCAAACTCGGACTTGATATGAGGTGCAAGCACGTTTCTTTGAAATTCAGTAAGGTTAGCAGCGGCGGCACTTTTGTCAATGAAGTGCGTCATTTCAGTTTTCAAAGCGTTGAAAGCTTTCTGCTCGATATCGTCTTGACCTTTGTTTTTGTATGTAATGCGTCTATCCTCAAGTCGGTGATATTCAAGAAGCTGATAATGGATATGTACATTACCTGTATTGACGTGAATGCTGCCGACCCAGTAGCAGTTACTTGCATCCAACTTTTCTGATTTGTCTATCATTTTGTTAATGCCTTTTCGTGCGGCTTCAATAAGTGCCTGGCGGTTGAGCTGATTGCCGACTATGAAATTATTCTGCCGCAGATATGCGTTATCAAATGAGATAACTCCTGCATATTTCGGACAGCCCTCAGAGCGGCTGACAGCTTCAAGCTGACGTATCTTGTCTATATCGGCAGGAGTCAGACTATCTTGTGTGCTTGTGAAAGCACCTAATGAGCGTTCAGCTTTTATGTTTTGAGCCTGACTTTTCTCGTTTGGTACAAATTCTGAATATACATACTCCATTTCGTTGGCGTGTTTGTTCGGCTCAAAAGCTTCAGGGCGGAGCATATAGTCCAGAAAATCGAATATCTTGTTGCCACCGTCACCGCTTATTCGCCACTTGTATACGAATTTGCATTTGTGAAATATTCCTGGTGTCATTATTAGTCACTCTGTTCGTCTTGCAAGGAGTCTGCACCCTTATCAACTGAGCGCTGATGTACGATGCTCTTGTAGTTGTCATTTGATCGTGACATGACGTCATGCGGTTCGCTGTCACTCAGACGCTTGTCGGCTGAGTGGAATTCCTGCACTTCGTAGAAGTGCAGAAGCGTATTAATTCCGTCACGTTCCTGATATATCATGCTGTTATTTTCTTTTGCAATCGTCAGCAGCTTCTCAATGTTATCTTGAATGTTTTTCAAACATTCATCGTTTGGTGTTTGTTTGATGTTATTGTAGGCACTGTCTATAAGAAACGCAAGACAATTGCTGTATGTTTTAATTCCGTTCAGCTCCATTATCTTTAAAAACCTTTGATAATGTAGTTCTGAAAAAGACAGCAGCTTATTGATAGGTTTGCTTTTCATTTTTTCATCCAACCTTTCCGTGTAGTTTGTTTTTATTTTGTGATATCTAAGTTAGAGGTGTGGGTCAAGAGCATAAAGGCACGATATCGTGCCTGCTGGAAACCTCGGTAGAACCGAGGTTTCAGGTGGGGTACTGTGATATCATCAGGTCTTTTTCTATATACGATTTATATACGATTCTCTGTATATATATGTAATTTATATATTTTATATATATTGCAAATCAAAATTAATATATGATTTATATACGAAAACTTCCTCTATTTACCTCTTTATATACGAATTATATAATTTTTGAACTGTAATAATCTGTATATATTTCTATTGTGTAAACAAAACGGGCTTATTTATGAATTTTCTTTGTCCGAAATTTCAAGTATCCTGAGAATTTCTTCATTTGTAATTGAGTTTTCTTCAGGATTTGTTATCGTTTCTGTAAGCAGATTTTCGATTTTTTCTGTTGTATTTATCATTTTTTGCGCTGCAATATACACATTATTTATAGTGGAATTTGCACCCTCTGAAAGGCGGTCAAGCTCCTGATTTACTAACGCACGAACGATAGGCGGAAGAATATTTACAACAAAATCGTCATTGCTTTTCACAAAATCTGATATTAGTTTTGTAAGTAATGCGTTTCGTGATAAGTCCTCAGCTTTTGCTATATTGTCTAGTTTATCTATCATATTCTCAGGAATATTGCGTATGATTATATCCATTTTCAATTACTCTCCTTATATACTTCATTGTAGAAATCAGCTTCATCACCATATTTTTTTGCTATCTCTTTGCTGTTGCCCTTGAACACGTTAGGGAGAATTTGCGGTATGGTGTAAAGGAAAAAGCCTTGCTCAGGTGTCCACTTATTTAATTCAAAGTAATATGGTTTACGTCCTTCTTCTTTTATATATACAGCAGTGAAATTTTTGTCTGCAAACCTTATCTCTTCAATGCTGTTATATTGGAAGTGGTAATCCTCTTTTTTATCTTTATAGTAAGCAAGCTGCAGTTCATTTTCCGTTGCCTTTATATAAAGAAAATGCCTTGGATATTTCACAAACATCTTTCCTGTTATCATTGCGATAAACACAAAAAGTGCTGTCAGAAAATAAAAAAGCAGTGCTGCTTTTGCAAAAAGTGCAGATAAAAAATACATTACCAATGCACAAAAAACTGCGATTATAACAGTGTATTTTATCTTGTTAGTTCTCGCTTTTAGAACTTGAAATTCATCATCAAAAGAACTGTTTTCGTTATTGACAGGATACTCAAAAAGTATATTTTCCATAGCGCTTTACCTCACTTGTTCTGTGATGAAATAGTTATATCACTGCTGCATATTTTCACGTTATTATCTTTAAAAGTCCTCAGTTCTCCCTTAACTACTATCACGCTGCCTTTGCGCAAATGATTTCTTGTAAAGGAAATTGTGCTTTCCTCATTAACGTATACAGTGAAAACATCGTTAAAGCTCTGCTCGCCTTTTTTAGCCTTTCTAGGCACTGCGATAAGAAATTCGATAGCATAGGCACTTAGGTTTTTTATATCAGAAACGATAAAACCTATTACTCTTACTTTGTTTGAAGAATTATTAAAAGTCATTCTGATTACCTCTTTTCATTATTGGCTAACTGTTATCATACAGCTTGCCTTTAAGCCCTTATCTTCTGTTGTTGCGGTTATGATAGCTTTGCCTTTTGATACGGCTGTTACATTGCCGTTGCTGTCAACTGTTGCAATATCAGGACGGTTACTCTCCCATTTTACGTTCTTATTAATGGCATTGTCAGGCTCGATCTCTGCACGAAGCTGAGTGCGTCCTCCCACTTTAAGCTGAACGTCATTATACTCAAAATCTGTAGCAAGCTTTATAGAATAGACTCTAGGCTGCGTTGTTGTAGTTGTTACTTGCTCTGTCGGCTTTGCAGATGGAGCAAGTGTTTGAGCAGGCTCATTATGTGTTGCGCCAGTAGTCTGTTCTGGGGCATATGCAGGCTCATCATAACGTCTTGTTTCCTGCGGTCTTGTGTTGTTTTCTGCTGTTGCAGCTTGATGTTTGGTTGAAGTAGTTTTGCTTGTTTGTGACACTTCTGCCGCCTTTTCGCTGACGTTATGTGTTGTTTGTGATGTAGCCTTTGTAGTCACAGCAACAGCTTGCGCTGTTGTGGTTATTGGCTTTGTTGTGCTTGAAATGCTGCTTGCTGTACTCGTTTGTGTACGGCTTTCAGTATTGCCTGGGACGATTTTTATTGCACTTTTCTGCATATCTTTTCGGTCAATAATTATCGTTCTAATGTACACTTTTCCTTTCTCAGTGTGTGCAGGGATCTTCTCTCCAAATTCATCATATGCGTCTGCATATTTTGTATCTGGCAGAGCAGATCTGACAACAACACGCATTATCTTGAAGTCGGACGGAGGGTCTTTCACTGTTACTTTTCTTGAATAATCATCATATTTTTCGCTGACTGTGAACTTATACTCTGTTAGATCATCATCAAATCTTATCGTCTTAATTTCGGGATATGTTGCCCTAGTATCACTGCTAGAAAGGCGGCATTTTAAAACGAATTCGCAAATATTATCGTGGTAAGAAGCGTCTGTTATCTTTATATTGTAGCAATTAAGAGTTAGCGTCCGATTATAATTATCGCTTTTGCTTTTGTATGTAATTGATTGCATCCATCTGTTCGACGTGAGAAAAAATGCTGCTAACAACACTGTCACAACAGTAAATATTATATATATTTTACGGCTGCTTTTAGGACTTACTACTTTCATCGTGCCGCCTCCGTTCCTGCAGCTTGAAGAAGTTCTTTGATAAGATTATCCACCATTTGAACTATAACTGCGTCAATATAATGACTTATGTTTTGCTCCATTCTAAGGTAGGAATATGTTTCTGCAAGGAAGCATTTCCTGAAATAATCAGCGTCCATTTTTCTCAACATAAGTCCATATTCCTGCTTAGAATATTCGTTGTAATAGTGAGAAAAGCAGTTGTGGATTATCTCTATTCTGTCCTCTGCATTGCCCATATAAAGGAGCTGTCTTGCGCCAACAATTCTTCTGCAATGCAGCTTGTCCCTGCCTGCTCCTAATGACAACAGCATTTGACCAGGCTCAAATGCTGTGCTTTCTTTAAGCTCGGCATATGAGAATTGCGGAAAGGCTTGGTGCAATATCTCAATGCTTTCAGGCGATTGTTTAAGCACCAATCGGTATTGAACTAGGGAGAAAATGACTTTTATAGAGCCTGCTGCTGTGATATTTCCGTCAGGAATAAAGTCTAATATTGATTGAGTTGCAAACCATAATCCTGCAAAATATTTTCTTGTGCGGCGAACAAGTTTTTCAATAAACTCTGTTACCTGTGGATATTTCACTGAGATAAATCTGTGAGCTTCGTCAATAAGACACACAACATTTCTTTTATCCCATGGATTGATAAGGTTTTGATTGTAGCCTATGTTTTTGCATATCGTTGACCACATAATAGTGAGAATATTAAAAAGCTGAGCGTTGTATACATTCTCAGCCATTTCACTTATGCTCTTAACATCAAAGATTATCAGGTTATTGCTTTTTACATCAACATTAGTCGCTCCGTCAAACATTCCTGCATATGCACCTTTACCGCAAAGCTGTTTTATATACACCTGAATATTGCTGTACGCTTCATATTTTCTTTCTGGCATACCTGTTCTGTTGCAAAGCTTTTCGTGAAGCTTGTTGTTTACATCTGTAAAAGACGGAAACTGTTTCGGATCAAGATATGTAACATCTGTTTCAGGAAAAATACCCTTGTCCGACAGACATTCAGTTACAAGATCCATGAAGATTTCCATAGTGTACATATCTATTTCTGGCATATACATTGACATAAATGTGCGTATTCTTGACATTTCAGAAGCAAAATTTTCTCTTGCTTCGTCCTCTGGTGATATATCATCATCAACTCGTGAGTCTACAACTTTACATATTTGCAGAGGATTTATCCTTGAATTGCTGTTTATCTTTATGGTTTGACCATCATAGACCTTTGCCATAGGCTGATACTCGCTTTCGATATCAAGTACCATTACTTTATTGCCTATAAGCAGCTGATCTTCAAGCATTGATTTCAGAGTTACTGATTTACCGCCGCCTTTAAGTCCTATTGCCAAAAGGTCAAAGGAATTACGACTTTTAGTCCGTTTAAAGGTATTGAGAATATTAAGTCCGCCTGTTTCCGTGTAGCCAAAGAAAAGCCCTGTATCGTCTATATGTGATTGATAGTAAAACGGAAACTGACGTGACAAGGTATCAAACACTGGGAAAGGTGTTTTTATCGTGTTGCTTTTATCAATAGTGGTTAAAAACTCATGCTGCATTATATTTGTTGGAACATACGCCGTCAAACCACTGAGTTCAAGCTCGTGGATCAGTTCCTTTGTCCGCTTACTCAGTGAGTTTAGATCGGTATCGCTCACAATAAATCTGAGCGTTACATAGTATATCTGCTCATTGCCGTTTTTTATGTTTTGGTATATCATTTCAAGCTTCTGATATTCAGTGCTTGTATCGAGCTTTTCTGTGGCGTCCTGAATTATACCTCCTCGTGACTCTAACTCTCGCAGGGAAGAACTAAGTTCATCTAATACAGTTTCTTTATCAGCCACATTAACGTCCCATACTATCGTATCATTCGATTGTGTAACTATCTGAGCAAGTCTAAGGTCATCTATCTCAGCTGCATAATCGTACACTACCACTGTCTGAGCAAACACATCATTTATCTTGTAATAGTTTGGCTTAAATATTATTGTTTCAGGCAGGATAGTTTCATTAAGATCTCCATTTTCGGACAACTGCTGATTTTCTGTATTCAGACAGATAAGCTTATTGAGCGTAACGATTATTTCTTCGGTTGAACACCATGATACATCAACATCTCTCATGTGGTTTATAAACCTCTGAGCGCCAGTATATATTTTCTTCTCGTCATCAGAGTAAATAAAAAGGTAAGCCATTCGATCATAATGGCTTACCTCAAAATCTTCAAACATATCATGTTGTTCGTTGAGCAGATATTCTGAATACCTGTTGATGCTTTTCTGCATTTTATACTTTATATAGGCTTTCTGATTAGCAAGATACGGAGTTTTTGAAGTGAAAACGTATTTGTGATCAGTGCCTATAGATAAAGTTGCCTTGGCAAAATTATTGAAAACTGTATTGCGGTCATAATCGTTAAGATCGAATATATCCATGCCTGATACGGCAAGAACACCCATTTTAATTGATTTTCCTTTGACCTTAAGCGTCACAATGCCGTTTTCAATGCTTTCAAATGAAAGACGTGACATTATACTCGATTGGTCTTCGACAGCTTTCTTATGTGCTTTTCTTTTTGAAAAACCTTTACCACTGACCTTGTTATTCGTGCTTTTCGGCGTCGATGATCTCCTCATCATTGATCTCTCCTCCTTGGTGCTTATGCAGAGTTTTATTTGTCATTAGGAAGCTGAGCCACTCAAGCCATGCTTCAGCAAAGCTTTTGCATGGATCAGAGGGGCTTTTTCCGCTCATTATGAGAAATATCACACTACAGAATATGATAAATGGAATGCCTAGTTTGGGACTTACCATGATATTGGCTAACTGTGATGACACCATTAGTGTTACTATCAATCCGACTATTTTTGTAAGGTTGATATGGCGGAAGATACGCTGTTCCGCTTTTGTCTTTTTAGGTACTACTCCCATATGTTACTTGCCTCCCTTGTCCTTAAATCCATTTCCTTTTGATGTGTCAGGCTTATTGTTATTATTGCTTGCTGCAGCCTTTGGAGCGTCAAAGCCACTGCCATGAGCAGGCTGAGATGTGCCGCTATTATTGCTGTTATTGTTGCTGTTTCCACTGTTGTTATCGGCTCTTGCGTCAGTTCCATTTGTGCCGTCTTTGCCTGCTGCGCCTTGCGCACCTCTGTCGCCTTTAGCTCCATTCATGCCGTTAGCGCCATTTAAGCCGTCTTTTCCGTCAGCACCCTTTGAAACACTGCCTGCGCCGCCTGATGAAAAGCCCTCTCCTACAGACTCTTTTACGTTATTGGCAATGTTGTCTTTTGCATTTGAGAATGTATCTTTTATTGAGCCTGGATTTGTTGCTGCATAAGCTGCCTTTGCGCCTGCATTAGTATGACCGAAAGCCCCGCCGACAGCGCCTGTTACAGTTCCAACAGCCGCTCCGCCTATAGCTTTTCCTATCTTTCCAGGGGTAGTATCACCGCCGTGTATACCGCCATATACGCCGCCTGCAAAGCCTTTTACTGCTCCTGCTGCGCTGCTTGCGGTATGCTTTGCTATATTACTTGCACCATGTACAACGCTGCTTCCTGCACGAGCAAGTCCCATTGTGGCATAACTGCCCATTTGCATTGATTGGTTGATAGCAATCATTGTGGCTGCGCCAGACTTAACACCTGCGTCAATGCCGAACAGCTTAGTCAGTATCTCAGGTCCGTCTATAACAAACTTTGCTCCTGCGATTATGACTATAAGCATTACGGCAAAATTATCTCCATAATCAGAAGATTTTACGCCCCATATAACGGAAATATATATCCTTATGAGAATGACAACTATCATAAGAACAATATTTGAGAGAAGCATATTTTGTATAGCTTTTTTTGCACGTCCTGAGCCATTAAGATCAGTTGCTATTATAAAAGGTGTTATGAGCTGTGAGAACATTATCTCAAAAAGGGTAGTTGCTATTTTTATTCCGCTGAAGATAAGACAAATAGCTACTGCTATCATAAGTACGAATGTTGACCAGAAGTCTATGTGATAATAGTACAAGCTGTCATATGTGTATCCGCTAGTAATATTTCTTCTTATAACTTGTTCTAAAGAATTAAGATTGTCATATTCTTCTTCATCAAAGAGCGGAAAAGCTTGATATGTTGCATTAACAGGCTCTGCTTCTTTAGCAGTCCTTGTGTTTGCAGCTATGTTAAGATTTCTTATGACATCATTTTTTATGATATCAAGCGCTTCTTCAACAGTGTGTGCGTTTGCTCCAACTTCCTGCGTTTTGCCTGCGGCAGCTACAGCAGGGTGGTTTGCTATAAGGTCACGAAGATATGTATTATAGTTAATGACATTTGTTATCCTGCTGCCATCTGGATAATGCAGATCTCCAAGTGTAGCACCATAAGGACAGGCGTCACCAATAGAAGCTGATAAAAATGTTTCATAATCTTTTTCAGACAGAACGCTTCCGTATATTGAGCCTGATGTGCTGTAAACAGAACAGTAAACTTGCATATTTGCGCCATAATCAGCGCTAAGTATAAGTTCGCCGTTTGCATTTTTTAGAATATTATATTCATCTTCAAGACCGAGCAGGGACATCATGTTTTCTGTTGTCAGGTCATTAAATTTTTTCTGGGCAGGGTATACATCATTTACATCAGTGATATAATAGGTAGTCCATGGTTTATCATCATCAGGCGCAATACCGCCTGTTATCTCGATATCTTTTATATTTCCTGAACTTCCTACAGTGTCAAGGTAATTCATTTTTTTCTTCAGGTCAACGCTGTTTTCGACGTCATATATTCCTGAAGCTAAAAGATCTTTTCCGAGTGTTCCTATAGCAACTGTTCCGTCACTGTTTACACTTGCTTGCTCAGATTGATCGTTTATCTTAATGTTTTGAGCTACATCAACACCTTTGCTGCGGAGAGAGTTGCAGGAAGATATAAAGGTAGGAAATGCCACAAGAAGTATAGATGAAACGAGTATGCTCATTAGAAAACTAGACACACGGATCTTGTCATGAAAGACTACTAATGCACAAGCCCCTAAAACAAGTGCAAGGCTCATTACTGCTATTATGACGGTTCCCATTTGACCAAAACTGAATTCATCTGATAGGTAATCAAAGAAGTTGAGCTTGAGCAGGGCATTGATAGCTTTATCAAAATAGTCTATTACATCTGCAAGAAAACTCAGAATGTTAAATTCGATATTCCGTAACAGATCACGAAACTGATTTCGGACAGTTACCATTTTAAGAATGCTAGAAGAACAGCCAGTATATCCTGATCGTTCGGCTGCCCATACCTCCAAGCTTCCAAAGCTACTTGTTACTATGGCAGCTATAAATATGAGTTGATACCACACCTTTTTTGTTTTCATGTACTTCAAAATTATGCTCCTTTCGTGTATCAATATTGTTTGTGTATGCCCGTAAGAACGCCATAAATAAACGTTTTTACGGACACACACAAACGTGTGTCCATAGGGTCATGCTACATAGATCGATTGCAGGAAAGCATCGCCGAATACCAACAATGCAGCTGCTACGCCAATTGCAATGAGCCAGTTCTTTACAGAAGAAATGCCGTTCTTTCCTGCAAAGCCCAGGCATATTACAACACCGACAATGCACAGACCAAGAAGGGCTTGTGCAACCACGGAAAGACCTTCTTTGTTTTTTGTTATCCATGCTGCTGCCGATGACCATACACCGCCTGTGCCAGCTTCCTCAGCGTCGGCATATGCTGCAACAATGGTTGAAAGACAAGCGGTAAGTGCGCCGAAAATGCGTCCGCTAAGCTTTACACCTTTTTCTTTGATCTTTTCAATTATTTTTCTCATAATTATTCCTCCGTATTTGTTTTTTTGTTTTTTGACGTTACAATAAATTTCAGCGTATCGTTCCAATCCTTGCCGTAAGGCGGTATGCTCACTTTTACAGTGAAATTTGCAGAATAGTCAGACATTAGCTTTTCTGTTGCTTGACGTCCTCTTTCATCATTATCAAGACAAAAGACTATCTGTTTGATCCGAGGATCATCAGATAGTCTTTGTTTAAGTGCTATATCAGAGCAGCCTGATAGTGATACTCTGTTTATTCCAAGCCAACAATCAGAACGATACATTTCAGACATTCCAACTGCTGCACACTGTTTTTTCATTGAAAGCTGCATTAAAGCTCCGTGAGATAAAAGGTCTATGGGTGCTTCAAACACATAAAGCTTTGTAGGGTCATAACCATACGCATTTGGTTTAGCAGGGATATAAAAGCTGTATTCTTTCATGCTGCCTTCAATATTCTGCGGATAGTATTTGTTAAAGGTATTTGTGATCTTCGCCTCGGCAAATCGCATTTTTCCTGTCTTATCGTAGCCGCAGAAGATAGCTCGCTTTTTAACATCGAGGTATATGAGCTTATTGCTGACACAATAATTTATTATGTCAGCAGGCAGCTTTCTCGTTATGTTAAGATAAGCGAAAAGCTCTCGCCATTTGCCCTGCATGGGCGGCGAAGCTTTAAATTCTGCCTTTTTAGTTTTTTTCTGATAGTGCTGTTCGCTGATTACTGCTTTTCTCATTTCAGGAGAAGCTCGTATACTGGTGTTGCCTATTAGACGAGAAACAGCTTCTTTAAAATCGTATCCGTCAACCTTGCAGAGCCAGTCAATAGCACCTTTTCCGTAAAGATCTCTTGAATACCAGTGCCAGGTATAGCGGTCTGGATTGATCTTAAGACTGTCATGCTCTATCCCTATATACCAACCGCCTGACGATTTAAAGCTGAAACCCTCGTGGCTTTCGAGAAATGTGACCATATCTGTTCGCCGTGCGGCTTCAAACTCCTCTTTAGAGTACATGACAAAGCTTTTGCCTGATTCGTATCTTCTGTCTATCATATATCCTCACCTCCTCTCAATGTTTTATAATTTAAGAGCCTTTGGCTTAAGTTTTTCCAGTAAGGAATTATTCTTGCCTGTGTCAATTTTGTCACCGTTAAAAACATAGCTGCGAAACTGGTCGCTTTCTTTTTCAGACAGATTATAGACCTTTGTATCTGACGTAGCGATGAGCTTGCCACCCTTTGATACTACATCACACCATTCTGATTTGTTTTTTGTGCCGATCAATGCCTGATATTTGTTATTATGGAATCTAAATTCCACAGCACTTTCAGGAGCATTATTTATACTCTGAGAATTTCCGCTGAGCTGTGCATTGACATATTCAAGACGTTTTGTCTTTTCGGCTAATTCTTGTCCATGTTCAAATGGTTTGAGCATATTTTGCTGAGCTTCTGAGAGATCTTTGTTTGCTTTTTCAAGCTGTTCTTCAAGAGAACATTGCTTCTGATTTATCTGTATTCCTGCAAGATTTTCAATTCTTCTGACATTTCCCACGCCATTATCTGTGGCAACGTCACATGAATAAGTAAGCTCTCCGTGGAGAACAGCGATACAAGGCGTATCAAGCTCAAAAAATGTATTTGCTGACGGATTTCGTTCTATTGTGACTTTAAAGCCACGATACGTTCCAAGCTCTATAGGCTCACCTGTGGCAGTACATTTTGCCATTGCCACGGCAATTTGTTCTCCTGCATTTTCTCTCTTATCGTATCTGACACCGCCTATTGTCATTTCAAACTCCTTGTTCAACGCCTGATTTTTTTGATATTTAGACATATCGTTCCTAGCTTTTGTGAGAAGTTCAGAGTATTGTGTCATCTGTTTCGGCAAAATTTTCTCTGCCAACTCCTGCATTTTGTAAATTGATTTTTTGTGTTCTGCTTCAAGGGTTTTCAGCATTGCAACATCATTGTCAAGCTGTATTTTCTCTTTTATCATAGGATTACCGCTTGCTATAGCCTGCATTTCGGAGTATGTAAGTACCATTTCGTCAACATCTTCTGAAACTCTTGCAGGGCTTTTTGAGGTCAAGATCTGATTTATGAATTTCGCCTTGTTTGTTATAATGCCCATCATGTATGCGTCAAAGGTTTCCTCTGTAAGATAGTGATATATTCCGACTTGCGAAAATCTGTTGCCTTGCCGTATTCCACGTCCGTCCTGCTGAGTGAGGTCAGAGGGCTTCCATGGTATGTCAAGGTGATGAATTGCGCAGATCCTATCCTGAATATTTGCGCCAGTTCCAAGCTTTGAAGTGCTTGCGATGATAAAACGTTTTTCGCCTTTGCGCAGGCTTTTGAACATTTCGTCCCTAGCCTTGTCTGTCTTTGCGTCGCCTGCAAAGCAGATCTCTTTCTCTGGTATTCCACGCTCCATAAGTGCCTGTTTTATAGCTTTATACACAGAGAAGTGTGTTTCGTCCTCGTTGATAGCGATATCACAGAATACTATTTGAACGCCTTTTTCTGTCATAGTGTTTTTGTAGTTCTTTTCGAGGTTATCGATAAGCTTCATCACTTTGCTGTCTGGTGCAGGCTGAGCGTCTTTGAAAATACATCTAGTGTCAAGACCGAGCAAGCGTGCTTCATGAGTTATTTTCAGCATATTGTCCTGTCGTGGGTCAACTGTGCCACTATGTATTGTCTCAGAACGTACAGCAAGCTCTTTCATATATGCTTTTTGGCGTTCGTCAGGCTTTGATGTCACCACTATCGGCTTTCCTGTTTCAAGCTTTGGTATGGGAAGTTTCAGCATATCCGCTGTTTGAATATCAGCGAATTCCTTATACATTTGCATAAGCTCAGGTATGTTTACGAATTTGCTGAAGCGATTTTTCATTTGAAAGCCGTTTCCTGCAGGCTTTATCTCTAATTGTGATACAACTTCACCAAATGTGATTGCCCAATCGTCAAAGTTCTGCAATCCTGCTTTCTCAAGAAGATCAGGTCTGAGATAACGCTGCATAACGTAAAATTCCACCATGGAATTGCTTATAGGCGTACCTGTGGCAAAAAGTATATTGTTGCAGCCGTACTTGTTGTTGAGATACTGAGTTTTCATCAGCATATCCTCTGATTTTTGTGCTGCTGTTGTTTGTACGCCTGCCACATTTGACATTTTTGTAGAAACAAAGCAGTTCTTATAGTTATGTGCTTCATCACATACAAGATAGTCAAAGCCGAGCTTTTCAAAACACAATGATGAGTCTTTTGGAGAAGAAAGCAGCTTCTCAAGCCTTTCCTCTATGTTTTTCTTCTGACGTTCAAGGGCTTTTACTGATGATTTATCTTTTCTTCCTGCTTCGGATATTGCACTCATGATATCGTGAAGTTCTTTTTGCATGAACTGCTCTTTGTACTCGTCTGACATAGGTATTCTTTCAAACTGTGTAAATGACATTATCACGGCGTCATAGTCACCAGTAACACATCTTGCAATAAAACGCTTTCTATTGGCTTTGGTAAAGTCTTCAGGTTTTGCCACAAGCAGTTTTGCATTTGGATAAAGCCGCAGCCACTCACTTGCCATTTGCAATGTAAGGTGCTTTGGTACAACTACGCAGGCTTTGTTTATAAGACCAAGACGTTTCTTTTCCATTACAGTTGCGACCATTTCAAAACTTTTTCCTGCGCCGACTTCATGTGCGAAAAGTGTGTTTCCGCCAAGCTTTGCACGCATTATAGCATTTGATTGGTGTTTCCGCAGCGTTATTGATGTGTTCATGCCTGGAAAGGTTTGATGTGAGCCGTCATACTCTCTGCCCCTTATGGAATTGAACAGATAGTTATACTTCGCAACGTATTTTTCACGCCTGCCCATATCTTCCCACAGCCAATTTCTGAACGCTTCTTTCATTAGTCGAGCTTTCTCTTTTGCAATCTGTGTTTCTTTAGTGTTTATCTCGTACCATACCTTATCGCCCTCCTCTCGTCTGTCACGAACTAAAATATCACGCTGATTAAGAAGATTTTCAAATATCTGATAGCTGTTCATTCTTGATGTTCCGAATGTTTCAGTGGCAGCAACTGAGCGATCAGATGTTTTACCCTCTATTTTGTATTCTCCAAGCTTTGTTCTTGTGACAGGGTAGTAATAGGTGTTTGCGTGTGCATACTCATTTAGAAACTTATTATAATCTGCAACATCGATCCAGTTAGCGCCGATCCTTACGGATATCTCGCTGGCTTCAAGGTCTTTTGGCACAACTTTCATCAGTGCTTCTACGTTTTTGTTGTAGCTGCTGTCGATATGTTCCGCATGATCTCTGGCTATTCTCAGCTTATCACGAATATTGCCTGACAGATATTCAGATGACTCCGTATAGCCTGAATATGGGTCATTGTCTTTAACTTTGGCAGGATCTCTGAATATTTCATCACCAAGGTCAGCAATAACCTTTTCAGGCGTAGTGTCTGTGAGCTGTGACATATAGATAATATCGACCTTGCCCAATCTGTCCATTGACACTTGAAGTGCTTCTAGTGCTGTATCAACTTTTGAAACTAGAATATCTGGAAGTATCGTTCTCTTTGTGAATATTGCAGCCTTTTCAACTGTCTTATTTTCCACGTTGACAACTTCAAGTGCTGCTAAAGTATTGTAGTCATCATCATTAGAAAAGCAGCGTGAATTGGCGCTGTCCGTAATGTTTCCGAACTTTGTTCTGAAATTGTCATATGTGCTGTTGAGCCTCTTCTGAAGCTCTGCAAGCTGTTCATCAGTGCAGCCGTCAGCCTGGGCATTGATAAGCTCCATAGTTGATTGCCTTAGAGTATGAAGCCCTTTCATGCGTTCAAGCGATTTGCCTGTTTCTGTGACCTTGACCATTACTTCATTTTCACGGAAATAAAGATCTCCGTCAACAATGGTATGAGTGAAGTTCCTGACAGTTGGATCAGCAGGGAGTATCTCAGCTGTCCCATTGTCAAGCTCAGTTTCCACAGTATCAATAACGCCGTCTATTTTTGAAATGGCATTTATGAGCTGCTGTGCAAGGGGAGTGTCACTGTTTGCATAGCAGGTCGTTACCTTGCTGTCTGCACCATATTTTCCTCGCATACGCTCGTCCCACGCCATAGTACCAAGTACCATATCAGGGTTATCCACAAAATATTGATTGCAAGGAATGCCGTTGTGTGTTTCTGAAACGTGTACCCAGTCTGGTATAACAGATGTCATTGTTGTTCTTTTTTTCAGAAAGATAATATCTGTTGTAACACTGTCTGCGTCTTTAAACGTTCCAGAGGGAAGTCTTACTGCGCCTAAAAGGTCACAGCGTTCGGCAAGATACTTTCTTGCTTTATCATTTTTCTTGTCCATTGTGAATTTTGAAGTCACAATGGCAACAATTCCTCCAGGCTTTACCTTATCTACTGCTTTTGCGGCGAAATAGTCATGAATTTTGAAGTGGTATTTATCATAGGCTTTGTCTGCAATGCCATAATCTCCAAAAGGTATATTACCTATGACCACGTCAAAGCTGTTATTCTTGAATGTTGTTTTTTCAAACCCTTTTATCTGGATATTATCCTCTGGATAGAGCTGCTTGGCTATTCGTCCTGAAATGCTGTCAAGCTCAACTCCGTAAAGTTTTGACTCTGCCCTCATTTCATCAGGCATTTTTGCAAAAAAGTTTCCAACGCCCATGCTAGGCTCGAGAATGTTTCCACCCTCAAATTGAAATCTTTCCAAAGCAAGATATACGCTGTCTATGACTTCTGGCGGCGTATAGAAGCTTGTCAGTGTTGATGATCTTGCAGCACCATACTCATCAGCGGTCAGAAGCTCTCTTAAGCGAGTCTGCCTTGCTCCCCAACTGTCAGCAGAAACATTCTCATTATCTGCAACAAAAGCTTGAGCAGTTCCGCCCCAACCTGAGTATCTAGCCATTATCTTCTGTTCTTCAGGTGTCGCAAGCCGCTTTTCACTCTCTATTTTCAGCAATGTTTCAATAGCAGCTATATTTGCGTCACATCGAGCAGCAGCTCCGCCCACAACAACATTATCAGGGTCAAAGTGGTATGTGCTTGCCTTGGCATTTTTCTTTGGCTTTTCTACCTTTTCAGTTTTGATATCTTCTTGCGGCGTTTCAAAGAGTGATATCTGTTCATCAGATGTAGAAGATATAGGAACGCTTTCAGAAACAGGCGGTGTTGTCTTTTTTTCTTCAGACAGAACATTATCAGCGATTGTAGGCGTTTCATATGGTATAGGTTTTTCGACCTCTCCATTTTTTATCGCAAGCATTTTCTTTTCATAATCGTCGATCTGTTCTCTTGTGAAGTAGGCGTTTTCAGGCATTTTCTCATACAGCTCATTGATCTTAGCTATCTGCTTTTCAACTGTTTCTGCCCACAAGTGCTTTTCTGCTCCTGTTTTCAGATAGTAATCGCAATCAAGCTTAAGCCTGCCCAAAAGCTTGTCTATTTCAGGCTGTGTTTCATTTGTAGGTGTAGGCACTTCATTGACCAGGTCTGCCATATGTGCGGCTTTTGCAGCTTCAAGCTCAGGTATGATCGAGCTGTAAATTGAGTATCTTTTCAGAAAATCAATAACGCCGCCGTATCCGTCACCTGCGTCCTGGCGTTCAGTGATCGTTTGTCCGTCAGGCATATTGATAGTAAACTTGACCTTATCATAGCCCATAAACTGTGAGAATTCGTCATCAGCGTCTGCTTCATACCATGCTTTTGCTGAACCGTACTTCTCTATTGCAGTCTTTGCTCCTGCCACCATTTCACTGTCAGCCTGTTCCATGAGCGTGTCAAATTCTGCAACACTGTAGGTCTTGCCGTCCTCAAAGTAGTTGCTTTCGCTCCATTCACAGGTTATCGTAGGCTCGGACAATGCAGCAGAGGTCTTGACACCATTTGAACTTATATCTGCACTATTTTCCTGTTGCATACTCTTGACAATATTGCGACTTTGGTGTATAATAATATTAGAGTCAAGATTGTTTATCGCCTCAGGCAATTGGAGCCTTTGACACGAGAACAGTGCTTGGCTTTTTTCTTTGTCCCAAAACAGAATATTATTTGATTTTGCAGCACGTTCAACATAGTTTGCAAACCCATTTTCTTTTCCATAAATACTTGTGATAAAGTTTGATGATACATTTTCCATTTCATAAATGCCTTGCCCATTTGGTTTAACACTTACGATTATCGGTGCATTATCATTATCAACGTCATTTAAACAAATTACTATACTTTTATCAGCACTTTTGTTTGGAGAAAGTGAGTCCATTATTATGGCAGGGGTTTCTAAAAGATGTGGGATATTACATATCTGTTCCAGTGTTAAGCCGTGCCAATGTGCATTGTTCGGGGATTTTTCATGTAGAGCGTCTTTTAAATGCCTTTGCGTATACAACATAGGAAGCCGATCACAGCCGATATCCACAAGAATTTGTGGTGTATCACAAACCTTTAGATTTGAGTATTTGGGGAATACGCCATTTAAAACATCATTTATCTGTTCAGCAAATGTTTTTTCACTCTTGACAACTCCAGAGGAGTCTGTTATACTGCTTGTAGAGCTATTAGGAACAGCAGGGTGTAGCTGGTTTTCAGCCAAACCTATAATTCTTGATGGTTCTATTTTTTTGTCCTGTTGAGTAACATCTGCTGAGATTGTGTCAACAGAGTTGTCCTGGACTTCAACCACTTGAACGTTCTGCTTTGAATGCTCTATTACAGCCTTATCAAGATATATCTGAACATCATGTGGATCTATCTGTCCGTCAACTGCCTGATGAAACATCTCAAAGAATGTTTTTATCTCGTCTACCGTTAGCCGTTCATCGACCTCGTTAAGAACAGTAATGGAAATTCCCTCAGAAAAGCCCTGCTGCAGCATGGCTTTTTGTTCATCACTATAATCATGGTGAGAGAACATATCTGACAGCTTCAATCGACCATTTATCTCATTAACATATGTGTGATATTCATTCAGTATGCCCTTTTGATCGAGAGTTTGCTCTATTACACTTTGAGAGTAGTAGTCTGCTACTAAAGATGATATATGCTGTAGCTCGTCGGGCGAATATCGGACGCTTACCCAATGCCGTATGTTATGTTCACCATTTTGTGCAGCTGCCACCACAGCCTGTTTTAATGCAAGTATCTGTTCTTGCGAAAACTTAAGCTTTATAAGGTCTTGGAGTATATCATCAACCCTATCAGACGTGCTTTCTTGCTTTGCGGTTTTGGCATTGTCAAGAGCTTCGTTTTTGCGGTCAATTGCGATAACTTCTTTTTCAATTTCAAACAGCGTGTCTTTGGCAGCGTGCTGAACAGCTCTGCTGAAAAGAATCATATCTCTTGCATTTTTGATAAGGTCAAGAGCGCTTACATCAACATCGGTATGCAGATCTATTTTACCTGAAAGATTACATCTTTGAGAAACAACGAACTGCACCACAGAATCCAGTGAATGGCGGTATACCTCAGCCTGTTTTGTGTCAAGTCCCATTTGAGATATTGCATTTTGTACTGACTCAGCAATAGGTGCAGAATTAATACTGTTTGCTGTCATTGCTTCGATACATTCTTTGACCGATCCTGCGTTTATATTGTATCGGTTATTAATCGTATTGAGTAGCTCAGGTGTATTGCGGTCAGTAAGTGTCCACATCTCAGGCAACTCTTTGCCGCCTGTCTGAGTGACGTCATATAAATATCTGCAAGTGTGATTTTTGCCAAAAACAGCAACGCCGTGAGAACCACGTCTTACATATCGCCCCAGTCGTCCCCATTTCTTATACTCAGCGATCTTTGTTGCATTCCTATCCTGCTGGAATACTAACACAGCGTCTGAATACGGCTGCTTATACATTTTTGCGGAAAATTTGAGATACTCAATGTAATCCTGCTTATTGTTTCTGAGATGCTCATTGATTTCAAGCCATGCTTGTTTTACAGCTTCATACTTATCGTGCTTATCCATTTAAGTTTCCCCTCTTTTATTTTTCAAGAATATTTAAGAGCCGCTCCAAAAGCGCTTTATTCTTGCCTGTATCTGTCATATCCATGATGTTGAGCGCATATCTTACGCCCTCAACAAATCCTAGATCGTGAGCGTCATCAATTACATTCGCTTGTAGTTCACATTCTTCCTCTTGCAGCTGAATTAATCGCTCTCGCCGCCCTTTGTAGGTTTTCACCCAATGGGTCTGAGCATTGTCTGTTTCGTAATCATCTTGAAATCCTATCATGATTTCTTCCAAGATATCAAACTTAGTTTTCTTTGGCGTTTCAGTATTCATGGTGTTTCTGGTGTTTCTCCTTTCGTATATAAAAAGAGCGTATGAATTTCTTCACACGCTCGTGTTTGCGATTTTAAGTTGTGTGTCACTGTGACACACTTATGTATCTAGGTTACTCTGTTCTTTTAACCTTATATCCACATATTTTCTAATATAAACCGAATTTCTGTTCGGATAGGTTTCGCTTTTTTGAAGAAATTCATATTTTTCGTCTTTTTCAAGCTGTTCTGTGAATTTTTCAACTTCTTCTGGCAAACCCTCTATGCGTATTTTTATCATATGTTTTCTAACCTCCCCAGCGTCTGCCCCGTTGCAGGCGCTTTCTTCTATTTAAACTGCTTGCAATTTGTAAATAAATATGCTATACTTCAATTAATTCATACCCATTATCTTTCAAATATGTCATTCGTTTTAGAAATCTGAGTTGTGTGCATTTGTCGTTAGTCCAAACTCTAATTTAAGGAAAGATAATTCATCTGTGTTAAAGAATGATACCCATTCATTTTTTTCACATGATGGTTTTGACGGATATTTGTTATATTTCCAACAATCCGATAGATCTTGGTAGAAATCATCATCACAGTATTTCTTTGAAAGCCAAAAATCTGAACCAACAATAATGAAATCATCTGGAATTTTATAGACCGATTTTAAATCGTGTTTTTGGGCAAAGTTCCAAAATATAGATAGGTTCATATGCTGCCTTGTGTTTCCAACCCATAAAATATCATTTATATTGTGTCCGTATTTATTTAAGTGAATCAAAATGTTTTTATATAATGTCATAATTACCTCCAGAAAGGATTTGAAAAATATGCAAGTGAAAAATACAATTTGTAATGAAGAGCTAAAAGAGGCTTTGAAATTACAGCTGAAAAAATTACATGACTATTGTGTTATGTATGATAATGGTAGACATGAATATGCCGCAGAGATAGCACTGAAAATTAGGGTATTACTTCATAGCACCAGAAACAGTAAATCGTTATATGATATGTTAATAGAACGTAATTTATTGAATAAAACGCCCCTATTTGCGGATTTTAGGTGTCTCAATATGATTGATCCTCATGAGGGAAAATTTGTTGAACAATTTTCATCGTTTATGATTTCTTATAATGTGACAATAGTAGATGATCCTAAAGAGCAAAAGCCAATGACACCAACCTTCAGATGTGAAAACAAGTATGTGCTTTGGAGCTTTGATGATTGGTGGAAAAAACTTGTTGTATGTCAATGGCATGATCAAAAACTAACAAGGAGAGATGTAGTTAGAATTTTATCTGATCAGGATGGTGGTGCTCACGTTGATGAAAACATCGATGATAGGCTATATGCTTTAAAAAGAAATCTTGTTTCAACAGTAACATTTGTAATTAATAATACAAGTTTTAAAATTGGTACGGAATTATTATTGGCAACGATAGTAAGAACTATTGCTGAGGAAGTGCAAATTGTTTTTAATAAAAAAATAGTGCCCAACTTGAAATGAATAGAATAGTAAAACTATTTATTTCATCACTGCAAATTCTGTATTATTCCTCCCTCCCCAGCGCCTGCCCCGTTGCAGGCGCTTTCTTCATGTATAGATAAATTGATCCCCTTTTTACTGTCTTTTTTCAGACAGCATCAATTATCTTTCTTTTCTTTTTCGGCTGAACATCACGATAGCCGCTCCTGCGAGTATGACAACTACACCACCAAGAACTGTTCTGCCGTCAATGTCATTGTCGGAAGAACCAGTGTTCGGCGTATCAGGAGCTTTCTCATTCACCATATCCGTGTCAACTGTCTGTGCATATGCCACTGTCACCTGTTTGGAGTCAGCCACAAGATAACCGTATGGAACTGTGCTGCCGTCCTCTGTGATAGTGTATGTGCCGATAGGAACGCCCTCAAACTTCGCAAGTCCGTCCTTGTCAGTGGTTGCCTCAATGCGTATCTCTCTGCCAGTATCGGAAATGCCTGAAAGGATAAATCTGATGCCCTCAACGTTAGTCATATCAGCAGTTTTCTTGTGTACCTTTATAGAGCCTGTCTGCTCGTTGTTGAGTATCGTTGCGTCTATTGTCTGAGCGTACTCGACCTTGACTTCCTTTTCGTCAGCTACGAGATAGCCGTAAGGTACTGTTTCCTCGTCCTCGATTACCATGTATGTGCCGATCGGTACGTTCTCAAAGACTGCTACGCCGTCCTTATCGGTAGTTGCAGGAATGTTTATTTCACGTCCTGTGTCTGATGTACCTTTGAGGTAGAAAGTGATACCATCAACATTTTTCTGACCCTCAGTCCTTTTCTGAACCTTGATAGAGCCTGTTTTCTCGATATTCTCAAAAGCGACTTCCGCTGTTTCATTATACTTAACGGTTACTTCCTGTTCGTCAGCTACAAGGTAAGCCGCAGGAACTGTTGAGCCGTCCTCTGTGATGACATACTTGCCGATAACAAGCTTATCGAACATTGCTACGCCATTTTCATCTGTTGTCGCTTCAAACTTCAAGTCCTTGTTTGTATCAGAAATGCCTGTTGCAAAGAACTTAATGCCCTCGATATTGAGATTACCTGTTGTTGTCTTTGTGACCTTGATAGAGCCACTTTTCTTCTTGTTTGTCATTTCAGCCTTGACGATATCATCGTTTTCTGTTATTTCGAACGGATAAGGAGTATCGTCAATTTCATAGATATCAGGTGCTGAAATCTCACGATAGAAATACTTGCCTATAGCAAGCTGAAAATGTGCAATGCCGTTCTCGTCTGTAGTTCCTGTGATGACCTGTTCGTTATTTTCATTAAGAATTTCAAAGGTGCAATCAGGGATAAGTTCGCCTGTTGAAATGTCAGTCTTTGTTATCTCAAAAGGAATAGTGTTTTGCTCGTTGTCAAAATCCACAACGAACTCAGCCTGCTGTTCAACAAGCTTGATAGTCTGTGTTGGTTCATCAGAAATCGAATAGCCCTTTGGTGCTTCAATCTCTGTCACAGTGTAGCTGTAGCCCTTGTAGAGAGCCTTTGTTGTTTCAGCTATGCCGTCTGCGCCTGTGGTAATGGTGTCGATAACTGTTCCTTTCGGATAGATACAATAGCCATTGCCAACGTAGATATCCTCGGCTGCTGCCACTTCAAACTTTGCACCTTCGAGGTCAGCTCTTGTTTCAGCGTCACGCTTGTGAATTGTTATCTTGCCCTTGTCAGGAGCAGAAGCCTTGTTGACGAACTCCGTTTTAGCCGTCTTGTCAGCGGTAACAGTGATAGCTTTCTTCGATGATATCATGTAGCCGTCTGCTGTGGATATTTCTCTCCACTCATAATCGCCCTCTGGCAGACCTGTTACATCAATATCACCCTTGGTGTTTGGAACAAGGTCTGTAGCCTGTGAAGCGAGGTCAGTGAAGCTGTAGCTTCCGTCCTTTCCAGTTGCCTTTACAAACTTGTAGCTGTCACCGACTTTGCGGACAAGTTGGAACTTAACAGCTTTGTACATATCCGCTGTGCCTGTTTGCTTGTTGCCAAAGTAATCTGTGAAGCTCTTGTCAAGGTGAGCTGAACCTATTGGTGTTGTTATTTTCAGATAAGCCTTAACAGGGTCTTTGTCCTCATAGCAGGAAACCACCATTTCCTGAACGTCTGAGCCGCCCGAAAGGATAAGAGGTGAACACTCGTCTATGTGTTCAACATACTTGCCCTTTGTCTTTGTGAGCGTGAAAACAACGTTTTTCAGGTCTTTCTCATTGTCTGCTGTGATAGTCATATTTGAGCCTGAGTGTGTAACAGTCACTGAGTTCGGCTTTGAAACGCTGAATTGTGAAAGGCTGTCAAGCTTGAGCTTTGCTGTCCACTTGCCTGTCTTGACATCATATTTTGCAGGATATGTTGCGCTTTTTCCTATGATATTCTTATTCTTTGACGTACCATTCGGAACATCATAGTGCGAGATCATTTCAGACTTCATCTTTTTGTAGCACTCGACCAACTCTTGGTGATGAGCAGAAGCGTTGCTGCCGTTGTAGCTATATGCGTTGAGTAACTTTGTTTCGTTGCTTGAAAGGCTTGCTGAACTGCCGTCATAGTATCTTGCCGAAACAGCCTGAGCCATTATGCTTGAAGCACATATCTCGGTATCCTTAGAGTAGCCGTACTGAGTTTTTCCCTTGTAGCTGTAAATGCAAAACTCCTTGATCTGTCTTTGCATACTGTCAGGAACGTGACCACTTTTTAAATATTCATCAAGCGTTTCCTGCTTAGAGGTTGTACCACTTGTGTGCAGTTTATCGAAGTTGATACAATAAGCATAGCTGCCGTCAGATGTTGAGAAATACGGCACTGAGCTTGCCCAGTAACCTGTGAAGTGTGTGTCATTGGACTTGCCCGTTTCAATGTCATAGCCGTTTGGCAGCCCTGAACCTCTGAAGTCATAGCTCCATTCATTGAGCCACTCCTGTGTGGCTTTGTTTGTGCTTGAAAACGCTGAGGCTGTTATGCCCTGCGTTAATGCCGACAAACTGAGCAGGAGAGCCATTGCAGCACTGCTCAGACGTTTGAAAAGACTTTTCTTTTTCATTTGTTTTCCTCCTAAAAATTTTTTATATATCTGAAAAGCCGTGTGGCTTGAATTTTTGCAATAAAAAAAAGCAACTCGAAATTCTCGAATTGCTTTAAAGTGTATATTCAATTTTCACTTTTTTGTATCATTGTGCTATTAATAAGTCAAGTATATCTCCCATGCAGGTTTTCCGCCTGAGTTTATTGCTGAACCATCGCCGTGCCATTCTTGATAGAGTGTGATATGTGATGAATCTCTACCAATTACATTATATAGGTCATCAAGATGTCCCTTTACTTTACGATAAAGCTCGTCATATGAGGAGTAAGTGTCAGGTGAAACCGTATCAGGTGTACCCCACGAGTTATCTTCAAGGTTTGTGTTTCGCTCCAGTGTTTCGTAACATTCTTCAATGGAAGAATATCCACACTCTTCATAAATGGAAGAAATGAAATCCCACGATTGTGTTCTTGAATAAGCATTCAGTTCTCTGCAAAGTCTGTCTATATCATTCTGTGTCAGCTTAAACTTTGGCTTAGCCGTTGTAGTTGTAGTCGGCTTTGGGGCTTGCGTTTTCTTTGCCGTTGTGGTTGTCTGACGCTCTGTCTGTCTTTCTGTCTGACGTTCCGTCTGCTGTGGCTGATAGCTGTTGTTATTGTCATTGCTGTAGCTGTTGTTGCCTGAGCCGTTGTTGCCTGAGCCGTTGTTTGCGGTGCTGTGGCTGTAGCTCTGATTATTATTCACTGTACCGCCATTACTAGCCTTAGAGCTGTTCGCTTTTGCGGTGTTCTTTGGAGTAGTCGATGATTTAGAACTGCTTGAGCTTTTTGTGCTTGCAGACGTTCCCGTTGTGGTAGCCGAAAGGGACGTTGTTTCCTCACTCTGAGAGGTCAGTGTGGCTTCCGTTGTGGTAGTTGCCGAAGCTTCTGTGCTTGAAGCTGTTGTAGTTGCCTTTGGAGGGGCTGATGATGTGTTGTCTGTGTTGCCACAGGCGGTTATGCTTATCATTGTCGCACTGATTATCAAGGCGGCTATGGCTTTCATTGTGTTCTTCATATGGTTTTCCTCCTTTTCCAAACTAGATTATATCACAATTGATTTGTGATGTCAAATATTGCTGTTTAATTTTGAGCGTTTATCGCATTGATGATATCCTTTATATATTATGATCTGTTTGCTGTCAACATCAGCAAACGCCTTGACGTTAAGCTCGATTTGAAATAGAGCTGCATACCATTTATAGAATTTTAACGGCTCATCTTGTTTCTGTGTCGATAACGATATATTTGTTTGCCATAATTATTTATCCTCCGAAAAATCCGTTTTCTCATACAGTTCATCAAGTTTGTTGCGTAGCATATCGCAGCGTGACAGAAATTTAGAAACATCAGTTTTGGGAATAAGCTTTATAAAGTTATATGCAAAGATTGTTGTTTCTAAGCTATCAATTCGGTGTAAAATAATATCATAGTAACGTTTGCTCTTTTCCCATTCATCAAGCGAATTTTCTAAACTCTTAAAGTGGTAATTTATATAATAATACGCAATGCGAATCATTCTTTCTTTAGTCATTATATCAACCCTTTTGTTTGCCATAATTGCTCCCTATGTCTTTCTTTTTATATTAAACATAATCATCTTCAAAGTCCGTAACCCAAAAACCACCAAAGTATGTATAGTACCAATCTTGAAATTGCGCATTGAGTTCCCAATTATCGCCATAATAGTAGTCTGCGAGGTAATCAAGCTTATCGTCTGCATCGCCTGTTTGGTCGCAGTCACAAATAAATTTATCAATATTGTCAAAACTACAATTCGTCGGATCTTCGCCACCCGAAAAGACTTCATTAAGATAGTTTCGCCATTTCTCCTCTATCTTATATTTTTCCATAACAAGCTTAAATGAAATAAACATACGCTCATCAAGTTCAAGACTTTCATCATCACATATAAACTCCTGAACGTGTTTTCTGGCATCTTCTCTAAAAGCACAATCGTTGCACATCAGCTCGGTTGAATTATCAACGTCTATATTGTTTATATGCAAGTGATACAATTCATCACAATTATCATCATTAAGAATATCGCCACATTTTTTGCACTTTAATTCAGCCATTGTCATATCACTCCTTTATTAAAATCTTCTTACATGGAAATCTCGAATCTCATCTTGATTGCTTCGAAGTAGTACGGCGTATAGTTGCAGTTAAAAATATTGTCAGGAGCATAGTATTTGCTCGGCACATATTTTTTTTCACCATTCGTGTCGATATAAGTTTCAGGATCATCTGACTCATACACAGTGCCGTTCCAAAGGTTGAATGCCAAACGTGTTGTTTTACTGCTTGTGCTTGTCTGAAAAGGCTTGTTCAACCCCTCAAAAATAATCACGTCTTTCTTAATATCGTATAGTGCGCCTATGTGTTTACGCAAAACACTGTCCATTGTCAAAAGATATGCAAGCGACAAGTGATAGCCGTCAAGATAGGGCATTTTCTTGCAGAGTTTGTTAAACAGTTCCTCGTGTTCGTCATCATAAAAAATCATTTTTCTTTCCTGCCTTTCTTAACAAAAAAGGACACCTGAAATTCAAGTGTCCTTAAGTTTGTATTTACCTACATCTTAAATGCAGAAATAACGATTTCTGCAAAAAGTCTGCCATATGAAACCTATTCACGGAGCTTATAAACGATCTCCTCCATTACCTGATGTTCGAGCGTCATGAGCCTTTCCTTTTCCCACTTGCGTATAGCATTGAACTCTGTAGGACGTGGGTGATCTTTTCTGTAGATCTCATCAAGCTCGTCAAACCTCTCCTCAGCTTCGATATCTATTTCTCTCGGAATGATCTGCCAACGGCATTCGCACACGAGAATGTCAACGTCTGCTGGGTATTCTGCTTCCATCCATTTCATCCATGCACGTCCCCATCTGCGGATAGGCTTTTTGAGAAGCTTTTCTTCTTCGGGGTCACTTGTGTATGCTATCTTCGGGACGTATGTACCCTCTGGAGTAAGCTCATACTCAAAAAGATCGCAGCCAACATCTTCTGGTCCTGCCTGCTCGATTTCAAAATCTTCGTTAAAATTCCTGTTTTCGTTCATAATGGTCCTCCTCTTTCAATTACAAACTTTTATGTTTTTGAGTGATGTTATCTGAGTGTGTCACCGTGACACATTGTTCTTTGATGTTTTCTTCTGCTTTGGAGCTGTCAAAGCACTTGTGAAGTCTATCACTGTAGCTTTTTGCCTGTGATATGCGGTCAAAGTATTCAATGCTCGAATAGTCTATTACATTGTTTACTTCATCAAGAAACGGCTTCGCAGCCACCGCAAACGTATCATTAAATGCCGCCATCACAGCGCAATCATTGTCTATTGATACTATCTCATACAGCCGTTTGTCTTTAGCCATATATAAAGCGGTTTGATGATTGCTGCCAAATGTTTTTATGACACCGCTACTCATTGACTTGCTCCGTCTTTTTCTTACTATCAGTTTTAATCTCCGCTGATTTTCTGAGATATTCCTGAACCTTTTTCGGAACGGTCTTGCTGTAAAGCCTGTTCACAACATTTTCTGCGGCTTTGGTTATCTCCTCATTGAGCAACTCTTCGATGTTTCCGTCTGGCATATAGCAGCGGATAGCTTCAACTTTTCTGCGGTCTATGTCTATTTTGAACGTCATGTTCATTACTTTTCCTCCTGTGCTATGATTATATCATATTATTTTTCGTTTGTGGTGACTTTTTTTGTACTCTTGAAATTATTTTCAAGATATTTATCAAGCAGCTCATACACTATCTTGTCAAGCTCACTTTCGGTCATGTTCTGCATACATAACGGCTTTTTGATATACATCTCATTGTATAAGCTGTTCTTGTATGGCTCTTTTTTCTTTTCAGACAGATTCCTTATAGCTTTCATGATATCATAGATATCACTGCTTCCACTGTCTGTCATTTGCTCTATGACCAACGTCAGCTCTTTTGAACTGAGCCGTTCGTCATAATTGTAATAGTCTGCTATGGCTTTCTGCTGCTCAGGACTGAGCTTTGCAAGCGGCTCAATGAACTTTATCTGAATAGATTTGCTGTCTATAAGATCTGCTAACCCATTATCAAGATTTGAGATATTTGCATAGCGGTAAATGGTTTTTCTGGATATACCGAACATATTGCTTATCTCATTTACTGTCAGGTCTGCTGAAACGTTTTTCCTTAGACTCAAGTATGTATTGAACATTTTTGAAAGCTCGCTTGGACGTGGCTCTTTTCGCTGAATGTTTGCCTGGCAGACTATATCGAAAGCTACGTTATCATCAGTGACCTCGATAACAACGGCGTCAATGTCAAGGTGCATAAGCTTTTTGCAGGCGGCGTATCTTTTATGACCACTGAGTATCTGATAGCTGTTGCTGCTAATGCTGCGAACTATTATCGGTGTGATAAGTCCACACTTTGAAATAGAGTCAGCAAGTGCAGATATCTCATTTTCATCTATTGCAAAGGGCTGTGGATCACCATTAAAGCTGAAAGGCTCAATTTTTGACATAGGCAGTGAAACCACCTTTTGCTTATCCATGAGAAGCTCCTCAAAGTTATTTGAGAAGTTAGCTCTTGGACGATTTGCGGAGCGTTTTATATCTATCATACTGAAACCTCCTTAGTGTGTCACCGTGACACACTCTATTTTGTCAGCTATTACACGATACTCGTCTGCGAGCATATTCTTGTATTTATTTGTGCTGCTGATTTTATAGTTGCAAAGGGCGATACCCTCTCGGCTGCTGTCCTGAGCAGCTTTTGACTTGCTTATGCTGCCAAGGTATTTATCATTGAATGCGGCTTTTATTGACTCAATTACTTCAGCTGACATTGTGTTGTTTTTCTCTGCCCATGTTGCGAATACTCCGAGTATTTCAAGGTCAGGGTTAGCATACTCATGGATATCGTCAATGCTGTCAAGAAGAAGCGGTATTCCGCTCAATGCCATTTCCTGAGCAAGCACAGGTATCAAGACCATATCTGCGGCGGAAAGCGCATTGTAGAGCAAGTTGCTCAGTGACGGAGGGCAATCTATGATGATGTAGTCATAGCAGCCGATGTAATTACTAATGACACGCTTCAGCACCATTTCGCAGCAGCGTGTTCTACACAGGTCAACTTCAATTCCTGAAAGTGTTATAGTCGCAGGAATATAGTCAATGTTGTTCGGCTCGTTGTGGTGTACAGCCTGCTTGAAATCAATGGTTTTCTTATTTATGATAGATGACATAAGCTCAGTGATAGTGATATCGTCAGGGTCATATTCGTACTTCATGCACGATACTGACAAGCTGCTCTGAGGGTCAAGGTCTATCATAAGGACTCTTTTCTCTCGCTGTGCAAGAATAGCGGCAATATTGAATGCCGATGTTGTTTTGGCAACTCCGCCTTTCTGATTTGCAACGGATACGATCTTTGTTTTTGTGTTCTCCATTAAAAACACCCTTTCTGAAAATGTTTAAGTTCTCCGTATTAAGCACAGAAAAAGCGGCAGGGGAGAACGTCCTGCCGCTCAGGGAGCTACCCTGTCTATGCTTGATGATATGTGTAAATATCATCAAAAAAGCTGCCAAAGTCTTAGCAGCAATTTTCATGATATTTTATTTGACTGAAAGAAAATTTGTGGTTTTATTTTTGGATAGAGTGACTGGCTACGAACCAGTAGGTCGGGGGTTCGAGTCCCTTCTGGCGCACCAGCGTATTTACGCACTTTGCGGGCTTGCAGGGTGCGTTTTTTGTTGTCAACTTTGTAATGTAGGGCGAGTCCCTGTGCAAAACACGCTTTACTTAGTGTAAGGCGTGTTTTTTTATTTCTGTCATTGCCAAAGCACTGTCAATGTGGTATAATATAACCGTTAGGAGGCATTAACTATGAACACAGAGAAAAAGAAAACCAAGGTAGACCTTGTGACGGGGTTTCTCGGAGCAGGGAAGACCACTTTTATAAAAAAATATGCCCGTTATCTTTTGGATAAGGGCTGTAAAATTGGCGTGTTGGAGAATGATTTCGGCGCAGTGAATGTGGATATGCTTCTTTTGCAGGAGCTTTTGGACGAGAATTGCGACCTTGAAATGGTCTCGGCGGCTGATAAGGATTGCCACAGACGGCGTTTTAAGACCAAGCTTATCGCTATGGGTATGCGTGGTCTTGACAGGGTCATTGTGGAGCCGTCAGGTATCTATGAAGCTGACGAGTTCTTTGATGTGCTCAGAGAAGAACCTCTTGATAATTGGTATGAGATAGGAAGCGTTATAACTATTGCAGATGCCTGCCTTGATACCAACTTGTCGGAAGCTTCTGATTATCTTCTTGCTTCTCAGCTTTCGGAAGCAGGCATAGTTCTCATGAGCAGATGTCAGGAAGCCACAAAGCAGGAGCTGGAGGATACTCTAACACACCTTGAAGCCGTGCAGAAAAAGTTCCATTGCCACAGAATGACAAAGCCTGAGATAATAATGAAAGATTGGTCGGAGCTTACAGATGAGGATATGGAAAGGATAGCCAACAGTGGCTATGAGCCTGATTCCCACGAAAAGCTGTGGTTCGACCAAGATAAAGCTTATACCTCTTTGTATTTTATGAATATGAAGCTTCCTGATAATGCTATGGAAGATGCTGTGAGCAGGCTTATGAGCGACAGCAAGTGCGGAAGGATATTCCGTGTAAAAGGCTTTATGCAAAACGCTGAGGGCAAGTGGCTTGAGCTTAACGCCACCCACAAGAACATCACTGTTAAGCCTATAGAGCGAGGTCAGGCGGTGTTTATCGTCATTGGCGAGGGGCTTGACAATGAGCACATCGACGGCTATTTTGTGCCTGTATAGTGTCAAAATATTGTAAAATAAATGCGGAATGTATTGTATATAAGCTTGGATAGTGATATGATAATTGCAGGCTATAATTACACATTTTAAAGATCGGTGCAAGTGTATCTCATGCTGCAATGTATGGCGTAAAATGCCCGTCACGGCGAGTGACTGTAGGGGAGCGGCGCAATTTCTGCTTTGCAGAAATATGACGTCCCGTTCGGAGAGCGACATGGTTTGTATAATCGCAAATTCATGCAGGCGAGCAAATGCGGGCGAACACTGTTCGCCACTACAATACATTATGTGGACGTAAAAAGCCTTGCGTAGATAAATATAATCATAAACCAACAGGAGAAATCAATGACATACAAAGAGATAAGAAAAAACAAGGAAATAAAAGCATTTATAAAAAGGGCAGGGATAAATCTTACATCTTTGGGTTTTACAGACCATTCAGAGGTGCATACCACTCTTGTGGCAGACAGAGCCGCCGCAATACTTAAAGAGTTCGGCTATGATGAGCATACCATAGAGCTTGCAAAGATAGCAGGGTATATGCACGATATCGGCAACGCTGTCAATCGTACACACCATGCAGAGTATGGTGCAATACTTGCAAACGATATTCTCAAAGACACTGATATGCCATTGGAAGATAGGGTGACGATAGTTTCCTGCATTGGAAGCCATGACGAATCAACAGGGGGCGCAACAGACCCGGTGTCAGCCGCAGTGATAATAGGTGATAAAACAGACGTGCGAAGAAATCGTGTGTCAAATAAGGATAAGTCCTCTTTTGATATCCATGACAGGGTGAACTATGCGGTAACAGAAGCGAGCTTAAAGATAAATGCTGATAAAAAGGTCATATCCCTTAATTTGCAGATAGACGAAAGTATCTGCACCATGTATGACTATTTTGACATTTTCCTGCAGCGTATGCTTATGTGCAGAGGTGCGGCAGGTGTTCTGGGAGCAAAGTTCAAGCTTACAGCAAATGGAAGCAAAGTATTGTGATTTAACGCACAAACTAT
>ENA-OPCF01000308-OPCF01000308.1-human-gut-metagenome-genome-assembly--contig:-NODE-308-length-35525-cov-9.232535_pt1 | contig 35525 bp, 30 predicted proteins | sample MGYA00241077_ERZ501470 | MGnify/ENA primary metagenome ERZ501470 (study PRJEB25962, sample SAMEA2042571) | human gut metagenome | biome: human gut; feature: human-associated habitat; material: faeces... | reverse complement strand
TCACGACCAGCTCCTAGCGGAGCTACAGCAAGCCTTAGAGCAGAGAGGCATCTCCTGCGCTGTGTGGCACTTAGACTTAGCAGAGCAAAAAGCCGTTAGCAAGACGCCTAGTGACGTCTACCACACTACGCTCACACCTGGTCTGATAAGCTCTACAGCCTTCCAGCAGCAACTCAAGCAGCTACAGACGCAGCACCAGCTCACGATCATCGCTTCCCCAGCACTCATGGAGGATCCGACCGCTTATCTCCTCTCTAGTAGCGTGGAGCAGAGCCTTTACTGCATCTATCGTGGTAGTACGAGAGTTAGAGCCATCAAGCGTATCGTCCATCAGCTACAGATCAGACAGCTGCTAGACCGCTCCCGCATAGAGATCCTTTGGATTGAGTAGCTAAGCATAACTACCCTACTTTTTATCACTCAGACTATGACTCCTGACGGTAAAGACTCTAGGGACAAGACTCTCGATCTGACCCATCTACGTCCTGCAGCATCGGACGTTAGCGGGACTGTCGGACTCTTTGGGGGGAGCTTCGACCCGCTCCATATCGGGCATCTGGCTCTCTGTGACTACATCTTGGCTTATCCAGAGCTGTCAGGGCTAACTCAAATATGGTTTATGCCTACCCCACAAAACCCGCTCAAGGAGTATGGCCCCACGCTACCCTACACGCTACGCTGTCGCATGATCGAGCAGGCTATTCAGTCCGATCATCGCTACGAGTTATGCACGATCGAGTCTATGCTCCCTGAGCCACACTACACGCTAGAGACGCTCACCGCTCTAGAGGAGCATTACCCGCACTGCTCCTTTAGTCTCATCATCGGTGCTGACAGTCTAGCCTCGCTCTCCCAGTGGTATCGCCACGGAGAGCTTATGGATCGTGTGCCACTCGTAGTCTATCCGCGGAGCGGGTACGACCTCTCCCAGCTAGTCAAGCAGTACCCCACAGCTCAGATACGACTGCTCAGCGAAGCTCCTCAGATAGAGATCTCCTCCACAGCCATCCGTCAGGCGCTCCACGAAGGGCGCGACCTGCGCCACTGGCTTCCTCAGCCTGCACTGTACGACACACTCTCTAAAATGACTACTCCTTATGAACGATGACCGAATGGTACAACTAGCCTCCTATCAGGTCGAAGAGGAGGCGCTCGATCTCCTCGATCTGCTCTCTGACCATGGCATACCCGCTACCATACGCAATAGTTACAGCGCACGGATGCTCAGCGCATTCGTTGACGTAGGCGGCTTCATCGTCGAGGTGCCAGAGAGTGCCCGCCCGCAGGTACAAGAGCTTATCGACAGTGGCGAGCTCGTCCTACCCGACCAGAGCGATGAGCCTACGACACGTCTCACACAGTGGGTCACTAGACTACCACTCCCAGCTCAGTGGTCTCTGGAGAAGCGGCTCACCATGCTCCTCCTCCTACTCGTCGCCATCGGGATCATCATCGCTCTCATAGTCCTCATCGTCTCGTAAAGATGGTCCATTAAGGCAGTAGCCTACGGGATCAAGCAAAAAAAAGAAGCCCCCGAAAGTGTTGCCGTCTGTCGGCACCCTTTTGGGGGCTTTTGTTATTAGGAAATGAAGATGTTTAAGCAGTGGCTTTTATTCTCTGCCTTATCAGCTGATGATTGGCATTGACAAGGCTCACAATTTGGTCGTGGTATGAGCTGTTTTGGTTGCACACACCACGGCTCTGTATTACTTGTAGTGTGTCAAGAGAGACCTCTATCGTCTCTATTCGCTTGCCCTCAATAGTAGCCGAAAGGATAAGCGAGTTCTCTTTGAGATAGTACTCATTTGAAAATAGGCAGTGATGCAATTCAGCACCTTCGTCTATATAGAGAATGTTGCGCGAAGTGCTATTCTCGCACATATGATTCATCAAATGTGCTAAGACTTTGAACGAAGGATGAGATGCCAGGCGCTGAGGGCAAGGTGCACGTAGGGCACCAGGCACACACAAAAGGATAAGGGTGATGGGAGCGTACTAGCGTACGTGACCGAGCCCGAATTCCGAAAGCAACGAAGCAGATCGCCTTCGTGCAACAGTCTCTTAAAGTTATTTGGTTGGTGCTGGGGTAGACCTAGGGAGCTTGAAACTGACAGGGATGGTAAAGCGGGCTCTTGCTGGCTGGCCATCCTGCATACCTGGCTTCCAATTGGGCATCGCATTGACCACTCTTAGCGCCTCGTTGTCTAGTGACTCATCTATGCCCCTAAAGACTTTGGCATTGGAGACGGAGCCATCCTTCTCAATCACGAATGAGATCATCACACGTCCCTCAATCTTGCCATCAACGGCCTCCTTTGGATACTGGATATTTTGGCTAAGCCACTCCATCATTGCCTTTCCTCCTCCTGGGAATTCAGGCATATTATCTAGGTCCTCAAAGACCTTTTCCTTAACTTCTGCAGATTGTTGGGTTTTGAAGCTGATTGGAACAAAGAAGCGGGCTCTTGCCGGTTGTCCATCTTGCATGCCTGGGTTCCACTTAGGCATGGCATTGATCACTCTTAGCGCCTCCTTGTCTAGTAACTCGTGGACACTTTTCTTTACCTCGACATTGGAGATAGAGCCATCCTTTTCGACAATAAATGAGACGATTACACGCCCCTCGATATTGCCGTCTACAGCATTCTTTGGGTATTGCATATTTTGGCTGATCCACTGCATCATTGCCTTTCCACCTCCTGGAAATTCAGGTAGTACATCTAGCTTTTCAAAGACCTTGTCTTCGGTTGGTGGCGGAGCCACCTCTGTGATGGTGCTTGCTTGGGCTTGCTTGATGGTGACCATCTGAGTACCGAGTGCCAAGAAGGCAAGTACTGGAAGGGCCGAAAGTGCGTAAACTACGGCTAGTTTCTTGTTGGTTCTGTTCTTGCTGTTCATCATTACGATTCGTTTCTTTAGGTTTTGCATAGAAAATGAGAGCGAGGGTAGCTCTACCTTTCGGCCTAGTGTACACTCCAGTAACTGGTACTGGTAGGTCTTTCGGTCTCTTCCCTCTCGCAACACCCCTTGGTCTGCTAGGTACTCAAGGTTAGTGCGCAGTTGTTGGAGCAATCCCCACGCACATGGATTCCACCACTGTAAGGGCTGCAGCACCGTACTAATGATGATATCCCAATAGTGCTTCTGCCTGATGTGCTCCAGCTCATGCGACAGAATAGTGGGTGTGATATCGCTTTGTGATAATGACTTGGGGATAAAGATTGCCCTGCCAATCGTGAAGGGGGCTAGCTCTTCATCTACCTCATAAAGTGTGGCGTTGTGACTGAGCTCGCGCTTCGTGGAAGTACGGCATAATCTATAGAGTTTGTACCCGCCAGAGGTGAGCCAGATGAGCGTACTTGCTGCACCAATAGCCCAAGTTGCCATCAGCACTCTGGTCCAGTCAATAGTGTTTCTCTTTGTAGCAGGTGCAGTGATGGTTGGTTCCTCCTCTATCACAATGGTGAAATTGGGGAGTAGCTTGTCTTGTGCCTCCTCTACCTCCCTTTCTGGTACTGCTAAAGAGAGCAGAGGGAGCAAAAGGCTAAAAACGATGGCGATAAGGTAATACCACCGCTTGGCTCGGAGTAGGGTGCTTTTGCGGAGCAATACCACTCCGAGGAGATAAAAGAGAGCAATCCCTATCCCCGACAGCCCTAGATATTTCAACCAAATCATCATACCACTTACTCCTCTTCAATTAGTTTCAGAATCTCTGAGATCTCCTCCTTGCTTACCTTCTCCTCCTGTGCAAAGTGCTGCACCAGACTTTTGTACGAGCCTTTGAAGAAGTTGGCAACAATGTATTTGATGGTCTTGTCGGTGTACTCCTCCAGGCTTACCAAAGGGGCATAGAGGTGTCCACGTCGCTTCCCCGTACGAGTAACATACCCTTTGCTCTCCAGTTTATTGACCACCGAAGCCACCGTGGTGTAGGGAGTATCCGAATGCTCCATCAGGGGGATAGCATCGCTTATCTTTCCCTCTCCAATATGCCATAGTGCACGCATAAAATCCTCCTCGAGAGGGGATAGTCCGTTTAGAAAGTTTGGCTCACTCATATTGTTGTTATCTACGATCAATGTCTTTGCTACGATTTATTCGTAGCAAAGTTACGATAATTTCGTAGATAAACAAACTTTCGCCCAATATTTTTATCCCACATCGCTAGAAGTGGCTCGAACAAGCAGACGATTCGGGTGTTAGGCATATCAAACAAATCGCTAAAACCATCCGGCTCTATCAATGGGGCATTCTAAATTGGTATGATCACCCCATTTCCAATGGGGTGGTCGAAGGGATCAATAACAAGATCAAAGTCCTCAAAAGGATTGCCTACGGATACAGAGATGTGGACTACTTTCAACTAAGACTTTATGCTCTCCACGATCAGGTCATCACACAAAATCTCGGATGAACCAAAAAAAGAATCTCCTTCCGAATCCACTACTACGGATATTCGGGAGGAGATTTCTTTTGTTAACCACAAATATGAAGGCTCAAAAGACAACAGCTTTCTCTCAAGCCAAAAAAACAAAACAACTCAGTGTAGCAACGCTGCGCTCCCTCTTGGGCTTGAACCAAGGACCCCCTGATTAACAGTCAGATGCTCTAACCAACTGAGCTAAGGAAGCAGTACGAGACTTAACAGCCTCACTGATGATCCACTCGTTGCGCTCCCTCTTGGGCTTGAACCAAGGACCCCCTGATTAACAGTCAGATGCTCTAACCAACTGAGCTAAGGAAGCGTTTCAAATGTGAGTGCAAAGGTAATACATTTCTCCAATACGTGCAAATACTAACACCACTAGATTGCGAGAAATCTATCGCAAGTCCGACCAAGGCGTTGAAGTATAGACATTTGCAGGGCACACAACTCAAGCATTCATCGACATTGTTTTTTACTACAACGACTGCTATAGTTTGGACGTTTTTCGTTAGCTTGCCTCGAACGACTGGGGGGGGTAAGTGATTAGCCCCCCAACTCATGCCCCCTTGTGGGGCGAACAAGTGGAAGTAGCTGTATTAATACACGAAGCCTCAAACGCAAGAGTACACTTCGCACATCATACTCAAAATACACACATATGGGTATTTCATATAATAGTGTAGTTTATGAACTTTGTAGCCGAATGAAGGAGTGGCGTCCAAATTGATCGTTTCTCCAAAATACACTAACAATATATTAATATCATGAGATATTTAGGACTAAACAGATGGGTACGCTGCGTGCCCCTTTCTCTATTAATATCTACCTCCATAGGCCTTACAGCCATGGCTCAAAATGAGGTGCAGGATGAAGTCAAACTCGATGAAGTGGTCGTGACTGCTCAAAGAACCCCAGAAGTGAAAAGTCAATCGGCGACGTCCATCTCAATTGTAACACGAAAGGAACTAGCGGAGCTCAATAAGACTATGCCAGACATGCAGGCTATCGTAGGCTTTTTGGTGCCAGGGATGGCCTCTACTGGCAATACGACTAGTGAGCGCTCCAACACTTTGAGAGGAAGAAGTGTACTAGTACTGATTGATGGCATTCCACAAACAACCCCTCTACGGGCAACAAGCCGTGACCTTCGGACCATTGACCCAACGGCTGTAGAGCGAATTGAGGTGATCAAAGGTGCGACCGCACTTTATGGCAATGGAGCAAATGGTGGTATCATCAATATCGTGACGCGTAAGAACAGAAATGATAAGCCTTTCGGCGGTCAGTCTTACATAGCAATGCAGGATCACTCTTTGCTTAGCAATAAGACACAGTCATTTGGCTACCGTCTCAATCAGCAGCTCTATGGCAAGCTAGGAGGTTTTGACTACCTGGTTAATGGAGTGATCGGACAGACGGGTAGCTCGGTAGATGGAGATGGCGTATACCTCTCTCCTAGATATGGGCTAGGCGACACCCGCACATACAATGCCCTAGCAAAGGTTGGCTATCAAATAAGCGAGACAGCACGTATTGAGGGAATGTACAACTTCTTTAGGACCGTACAAAACAGTCCGCTCATTGCTAGTGGTGGTAAATACCTGGAAAGCCCACGCATCGGAATTAAAGGTGATCGGCCAAAAGAAGCAATCCCAGAGGGGATGGCGTACAATCACAATGCTTACATACGCTACACGCATCAAAACATCTTCAGCGGGACGAACTTTGAGGCGACCCTCCAGGGCCGTGCACTAAAGGTCGTGACAGACTACCGGATACATAATGAGAAGAAGCCTCGCTGGGAAGGCACTAGCGGGCAGGCAACCATTGAGGCAAAGCAGATCGGAGCAAAAGCTCAGCTTGACTCCAAACTCCCTCTGAGTGAGCAAGTATTTACAAAGCTCCTGTATGGGATAGACTTCACAATGGATCGTACTGGACAGCCTCTTGTAGACGGACGTTATTGGGTGCCAGAGATGACAGCTCTTAACTTCGGGCCATTTGTGCAAACCAAAACCACTATCGGCGACCTTCTCAACATCAAAGTTGGGGCAAGGTATGATCGCATCGACGTACACGTGCCAGACTATGAAGTCCTTCCAAAGAAGGCGGGCGTTGAGCGGACTAAGGTCCAAGGCGGTGTGCTGCCTTACAACAATCTATCCTTAAATGGTGGTGTAACCTTGAATAAGTGGAGAGTGTTCCAACCATTTTTAGCTTACTCTCAAGGCTTCTCCATATATGACCTAGGGCGCACCCTGCGCGATGCCAAGAGTGATGTGCTGAGCAAAATAGAGACTTCGCCTGTTAAGACTCACAATGCCGAAATAGGTTTTTACTCCACCGTTAGAGGACTCTTTGGAGAGGCTTCAAGGTTAGAGACTTCTGGCGCAGTATTCTACACCTATGCAGCACTTGGTAGTGACCTTAAAAGTGTAGATGGATTCTGGGTGGTAGATCGCTCACCCCAACGTATCCTAGGTGGAGAGCTATCAATGGATGCTACCATCAATAGACAGTGGCAGACGGGCGTTGGGTTCTCCATGATGGAGGGGAAGAAGTACGTTGATGGCTCTTGGGACCACTATATGAGTGGCCAGTCTATCCCTCCAATGAAGATTACAGCATATATCAATTGCCGCCCAACGAAACATAGCTATATACGCCTATATGGTATGTATACTGGAGCAAGGGACCGCTTTGCCACAAACGAAAAAGGGAAATATGCAGAGGGCGAAGGCAAGGTAACACCTGTCACCTTATTGCATCTCAATGCAGGGCTTACGGTAGATAAGTTTACCTACACATTGGGCATAGAGAACTTACTTAACACCACCTACTACACGGTCCAGTCTCAATTAGTAGCAAGAGATAACGAGTATACTCATGGTAATGGTCGTGTGATCAATCTCTCCATGACTTATAGATTTTAACTACTAGGAAGACCAACTATCCTCCTTGTAGCAGCTAGCGGTGCGACCTTGGATATACAAAAGTCTGAGGTCGCACCAATTACTCTTTGGGTTACAGTCTAGAATTAAATCACATAAAAATCGCTCTCTAGGGCAACACTTTGCTGTTCGAGCCGTTATATCAGTATCAATAGAGACTGTTGATTTCGCAACAGTCTCCAATAGGCCGTTTGGCCATAACAACACATTATATATATGACACGTACACTTTACTACTGCATCATTATGGGAGTACTATCAATGCTAATAGGATCATGCCATGCATCAGAGGGGATCAAATCGGTAGATTCAGCTACCTTCAAAGCGGAAATAAGTAGTGCCGCCGTACAGCTACTTGATGTACGCACAGCAGATGAATTTGCCAAAGGTCATCTCGAGAAGGCCATCAACATAGATGTGCATGAGTCACACTTCACTCAACTAGTCAAAGCGAGATTCGACAAGAGTCAGCCCATATACCTCTATTGTCGGTCGGGCAAGAGGAGCATGATGGCGGCCCAGCTACTGGTAAAGGAAGGATACCAAATCGTTAATCTCAAGGATGGAATCCTCGGATGGATGGATGCTGGCTATCCTATATCTCAAGAGTAACCCTGCTCTTCGATCCCTAATTTCTAATCTCTAACTTCTAACCTCTAACCTCTAGTTACATATCTTTACAGGGGAATTCGTCCGATTCTCTCCTTTCTCGAATATCCACGTGGAAAATCTCAAATCTCCACGTGGATATTTTTTATTTTCCACGTAGGCGTCATTCATTTCCTCCGAAGTTTCATTTGATTCCTCCGAAGAATTTTTTCTTTCCTACGTGGGAAAGAAAAAATCTCCACGTGGAGATTTGGAAATATCCACGTGGAGATCACTTTTTCCCGACACAACCCCGCATCGATATGTATTCGGATCTAAATTATTGCAACGCGCCGGCGTTGAGTTTGCCCAGCCAGGGCTGACGCATCATAATAACCCATTCAAGAGCTACACATTAGCGACAACTGAGAAGTCGAGAGGTCGATGAGCTCATTGTATATAATGCGTCAGCCCTGAGCAAAATCTAGTTCGATCCATCGCAAAGGGAAATATCCGTATCTTTGTAAGCGCAGAAAAAACTGCCCATAGGCTTGACTGAAGACTTATTCCTCCTCCATGACTACAGATAGAGATACGACCACCACCCTACCCCACCTGAAGGTTATCTACACAGGCGGGACCATCGGGATGGTACAAGATATAGAGACCGGTGCGCTCAAAGCATTCCAATTTGACTACCTACGGGAGCATGTGCCAGAGCTTGATCAGCTCCACTGCACTTTCGACATAGAGCAGTGCGACCCGCCCATAGACTCGTCGGCTATCACGCCCGAGCTTTGGGTCTGGCTAGGAGAGATGATCCAGCGGGAGATGCATGAGTATGATGGCTTCGTTATACTACATGGCACGGACACGATGGCTTACACCGCCTCTGCGCTGAGCTTTATGCTACAAGGGCTAGACAGACCCGTCATCTTGACCGGCTCTCAACTACCCATAGGGCGGTTGCGGACGGATGGTAAGGAAAATCTGATCACAGCCTTTGAGATTGCCTTGGCTAGACGTGCTGATGGCTCCCCGATGATCCCCGAAGTGGCCGTTTACTTCGAGGACTACCTCTACCGTGGCAATCGCACGCTCAAGTATAGTGCCGAGCACTTTGAGGCCTTTGCCTCGCCAAACTATCCGCACCTGGCCTTCGCTGGGATCGATATCAAGTATAGCCCGAGTGCTATCGGCTTTGACGAGCCTGCTCTATCGCAAGCGTGGCGACCCGCCTTCGATGGGCACGTAGTGGTACTCAAGCTGTTCCCCGGACTCTCAGCCTCGCTCCTAGATCATATCCTACACACGCCAGACCTCAGAGGAGTGGTACTAGAGACCTTCGGCAGTGGCAATGCCCCAACGAGCGAAGCTTTTCTCTCTGCTATAAAAGGAGCTGTGGCACGTGGCATCACGATCGTTAATGTGACGCAGTGCTACTCCGGATCGGTCGTCATGGGGCGCTACGAGACAGGCAACGTGCTTAGCCAGACGGGCGTCATCGGGGGTAGTGACATGACTACCGAGAGTGCTACCACAAAGCTTATGTACCTTCTAGCGCAAGATCTATCTCCCGAGGAGGTGGCGCATCTGATGCAAGTCTCTCTACGTGGCGAGCTGACCATATGATACGATTTATGAGCCTAGCGAGTGGTAGCACGGGAAACTGCTACTACCTCGAGCACGACGGGCAGGGGCTCCTCATAGATGCGGGCATAGCACTCTATGATATCAAGACTGGTCTAGAGCAAGCGGCTCTCTCGCTAGAGCACGATGTGCAGGCAATCCTCTTGACACACAATCATGCCGACCATGCACGCACTGTGGGCAAGCTGGCCAATCGCTACGGTCTACCTGTCTATGCAACTCATCCAGTGCAATGCGGGCTAGACTATATGAGAGGCATGGAGCGCATCAAGCACGATAGACGCTATGCGATCGAGCCGGAGGTGCCCTTTGAACTGATCGGACTCGTGGTGACCCCATTCTCCGTACCTCACGATAGTGCAGACAATGTGGGGTACCATATCTCTTCGGAAGATGGTTTTTCCTTTACCCTAGCGACAGACATAGGTCATCTGACCCCAACGATAGAGTACTACGCTAGCCTGGCGCACCATCTGGTGCTGGAGTCCAACTACGATCCCGAGATGCTCCGAATTGGTAAGTACCCGCCCTTCCTCAAGAAGCGAATCAGTGGACCTCTAGGGCACCTAAGCAATGATGAGTCAGTGGAGTTCCTCTGTCGTATCTGGAAACCGACGATGCGCAATGTCTTCCTCTGCCACCTCAGCAAGGAGAACAACCACCCCGAGCTAGTCCGCAAGACCTTCGACATACGTCTCTTCTCTGAGGGGATCCGTGTCGGCAAGGATGTCTACGTCACACCACTGCAGCGCAACCACTGCAGTCCGATGTACCTACTAGAGACCTAGAGCGGGAGAGGAGCCTGAGCGTAGCATCGAGTCGCTAGCGTCTGACAAGTCAGGACAGCAAGGACGAATCTTTTACTCTTTTTCGTCTTCCCAATTAAACCTTCTCATAAGTAGGTCCTCTAAGGAAACAGAAAAACCCGCACGATGTGCAGGTCTCGGAAGTAAAATAAATGTATTGCGTGGTGACACGCACTGTGCCTGCCTTTGGATTTAAGCTTTTTACGAGGGCGCTATGGGCACCAGAAAGAAGGCACAAATGTTTTTATCGATATGGTTGTTCCCCTGTGCCTTCTTTCTTTTTTTCGTATCTTTGGAATCACCAATCGCACCACAGTGTGGAAGGTTGGTGATTCCTTCTTTTATATACTGCACATATCAATCCTAACAATATAGTAATCAAGAACTATGACAAAGAATGCACTGACTAGGCTATTAGCCCTACTCACTACACTTCTACTCCTAGGCACGAGCCAGAGCTACGCCTGCACAGGGCTACTCGTTGGCAAGAACGCCTCCGCCGATGGATCGGTGATGATCTCTTATAGTGCTGACTCACACACGCTCTATGGTGAGCTATACTACTGGCCAGCTGCCGACCACGCTCCTGGCTCTATGAGACAGATCACTGAGTGGGACTCGGGCAAGCCTCTCGGACAGATACCCGAAGTAGCACACACCTACGCCGTCATCGGCAATATGAATGAGCACGCACTAGCTATCACTGAGTCTACATGGGGTGGTCGTGAGGAGCTGATGGATCCTAATGGCTTGATGGACTATGGTAGCCTGATCTATGTAACCTTGCAGCGCGCTAAGACGGCTCGTGAGGCTATCGAGGTGATGACTACACTGGTCAAGGAGTATGGCTACGCTAGCTCTGGTGAGAGCATCTCCATAGCTGACAAGAACGAGGCATGGGTCCTTGAGATAGTCAGCAAGGGTAAGTACGGCAAGGGCGCCGTATGGGTCGCTATGCGTATCCCTGACAATGCAATCTCAGCACATGCTAACCAATCTCGTATCCAGCAGATCAAGTTCAACGATCCTGAGAACTGTCTCTACGCTCCCGACGTAATCGACTTCGCTCGTGAGAGAGGCTTCTTCAATGGTTCGGATCGTGACTTTAGCTTCCAAAAGGCTTACAACCCCTACACACCAGGCGGTCTACGTGGCTGCGAGGCGCGTGTGTGGGCTTTCTTCAATAAGTTTAGCGACAACATGAAGCAGTACGAGCGCTTCGTCATGGGTGATGAGAAGGCCTCCAAGCCTATGCCACTCTACGTTGTCCCCAACCGCAAGCTCTCTGTCGCTGACGTACGAGACATGATGCGTGACCACTACGAGGGTACACCGATGGATATGACTAAGGACGTAGGTGCTGGTCCCTACGCTGTACCTTACCGCTGGCGCCCGATGACCTTCGAGGTCGATGGTCAGACTTACGTCAATGAGCGTGCGATCGCTACCCAGCAGACTGGCTTCGTGCTGGTAGCTCAGCTCAGACCCAACCTGCCTGACGCTTTCAGCATCTTGTGGTTTGGTGTAGATGATGCGAATACGGCTGTCTTTACGCCCGTCTACTGCTCTTCACTACGCACGCCTGAGTGCTACCGTGTGGGCAATGGCGATATGATGCACTTCTCCTGGACAAGCGCTTTCTGGATCCACAACTGGGTCGCCAATATGGCTTACGCGCGCTATGCTCCTATGATGAAGGATATTCGTCCCGTACAGCAGCAGCTGGAGCAGAGCTTCGACAAGATCGTCTCGGAGATCGATCAGCAGGCTCTAGCCATTTACAAGCAAGACCCGATGAAGGCTCGCGAAGTCCTCACGACCTTCTCCTGTGAGACCGCTGACTATGCGACACACCGCTGGAAGAAGCTCGGTGAGTACCTGCTCGTCAAGTATATGGACGGGAACATGAAGAAGGAGGAGAACGGGCAGTTCAAGACCAATGGCTATGGTCTGAGCGATATGCCTTACTTCCCTGGCTACGACAAGGCCTACTACGAGCGCATCGCTGAGACTACAGGCGATCTGCTCAAGATCAATGAGTAAGTCCCAGAAGCAGTATATGTAAATACAAAGTGGGCAATGCTAAGTAAGCGAGACTACTCCTCTAGAGGGACTGTTGAGCTACTAAGCATTGCCCACTCCTTATATTATATAGAGCAACAATATGTCACTATACTTAGGCATAGACATAGGTGGAACCAACACAGAGCTAGGCATCGTCGATGAGGAGGGACAAATAGTCTCCTCGCAGACGCTCTCGACGAAACAATGCGGAAGCCTCTTCTCTGACTACATCGAGGCGTTGAGCCAGCAGATAGCGCAAATGATCGCTAACCCAGCACTAACAGATCGGGTCGTCGGCATAGGCATCGGAGCTCCGAATGCCAACTACTTCTCAGGTTGTATCGAAGAGGCGGTCAACCTCCCCTGGACTGGCAACACGCCTATCGTTGCTGATCTCTCGGCTCGTACAGGACTACCCGTCGTCCTAGACAACGATGCCAATGCGAGTGCGCTCGGCGAGCATAGCTACGGCGTGGCTCGTGAGCTAGACCACTTCGTCGAGATAACCCTCGGCACAGGAGTAGGTAGCGGTATCTATGCCGATGGTCGTCTCATACGAGGTTACCAAGGCAAGGCGGGCGAGCTGGGACACATGGCTGTGGGTGAGCCTCATCAGCGCTGTGGCTGTGGACGATACGGGTGTCTCGAGGCTTCTGTCGCAGCACCAGCCGTGGCGCGGCGTGCCGTGAGCCTTAAGAAGCTCTGTCTAGAGCAAGGCATGTGGAGCGAACTCTGTGATATACCTGATGAAGAGCTAACCAGCAAGACTGTAGCAGAGGTAGCTCTAGCGACAGGCGACTCATTAGCTCGACAAGTCTTCGAGGAGACGGGCGAGATATTGGGACGCGCCTTGGCGCAGTTCGCTTGCTTCTCAGCACCACAAGCGTTCGTTCTCTTCGGCGGCGTAGCACGGTGTGGCGACCTGCTCCTGCAACCGGCGCGCAAAGCCTTTGACGAAGCACTACTCCACATCTACAGAGGCTCTATCGAGATACTCCTCAGCTCACTCCCTAAGGGACAAGCTGCCGTGCTGGGAGCTGCCTCGCTAGCCCGCGAACGAGCCCTATAAGTATGAACCAACGCGAGACCTTCGACTACTGTCCGCGCTGTGGCGCTGACCGCTTGGAGGCGCATGGCGTCAAGGCGCAGCACTGTCAGAGATGTGGCTTCACCTACTACCACAACCCCAGTGCTGCCGTGGCGCTCCTCGTGCGGGATCTGCGTGGGCGACTACTCGTAGCGACTAGAGGCAAAGAACCCGCCAAGGGAACGCTAGACCTCCCAGGCGGCTTCGTCGACAAGGGCGAGACAGGAGAAGAGGCTGCGCAGCGAGAGCTATACGAGGAGAGCGGGCTACGACTCCCGACGGATCAGTTTACTTACGCCTTCTCTCTGCCCAACAGTTACCTTTACAGCGACTTCCTCGTGCCGACGCTAGATCTCTTCTACATAGTTCAGCTGCCGAGCGAGATGCCCACCGTACGAGCTATGGACGACGTGGCGCAGCTCAGCTGGCTCACACCCGCAGAGATCGACCCGTCACGCTTCGGACTAATATCTATCCGCCAAGGCATCGCTCGCTACCTATCCTCCCTCGCGGACTGACCTTTCCCCTACAACAGTCAAAGGCCAACAGCCAAAGGCTAGTCTTTTTGTACATTTGCACTGTATGTCAGTAGAGCAGATACCGCTAGCGGAGCGGATGCGTCCTAAGACGCTCGAAGAGTATGTCGGACAGTCTCACCTCGTCGGTGCGAATGCCCCGCTACGCGTTATGCTCGAGCGGGGGCACATACCCTCGATGATCCTATGGGGACCACCAGGCGTCGGCAAGACGACCCTAGCACGGCTCCTCTCTCAGATGATGCAGTGCCGCTGCTATAGTCTCTCGGCCGTAGGCTCAGGCGTAGCCGATGTGCGCAAGACTTTGCAGGAAGCCAAAGAGGCACAGTCAGGTCTCTTCTCACAGCATCAGGGACGGCCCATCCTCTTCATAGATGAGATACACCGCTTCTCCAAGTCTCAGCAAGACTCCCTGCTAGCAGCCGTCGAGCAGGGCGTGGTGACACTCATCGGAGCTACAACGGAGAACCCCTCCTTTCAAGTGATCCGCCCGCTCCTCTCACGCTGTCAAGTCTTCGTCCTCAAGCCTCTAGAGCCTAGCGATCTCTCCCAGCTCATCGACCGAGTCTTCGCCACCGATCCGCTCTTCTCTCGCTACCAAGTAACCCTAGAGGGTGCCGACCGTGAGCTACTCATCCACCTCGCAAGGGGTGATGCCCGCAAGCTGCTCAACCTCCTCGAGATGACCCTCTCGATGGCACTCGAGCAGCACCCCGACGAGACCGCCGTACAGTTGACCGGCGAGGCGATCGCTAGCGTAGCACGCCAGCAACCCGCCGCCTTCGATCGTGATGGCGAGCTACATTACGACATCGCCTCCGCATTCATCAAAAGCATACGAGGTAGCGATCCCGATGCAGCGCTCTACTGGATGGCTCGCCTCATCGAGGGAGGCGAAGAGCCTCGCTTCATAGCGCGTCGTGTGGTCATCTCAGCGGCCGAAGATATAGGCTTGGCAAACCCGCAAGCACTCGTCGTGGCTCAGGCTGCTGCCGATGCGGTCGACTTCATCGGATGGCCCGAGGGACGCATACCGCTCGCCGAGGCAGTCGTCTACCTCGCAGGTTCGCCAAAGAGCAACTCCGCCTACCTCGCCATCGATGCCGTCCTCGCCAAGGTGCGTGAGACGGGCAACCTGCCAGTCCCGCTACATCTGCGCAATGCGCCTACGAAGCTCATGTCAGACCTCGGCTATGGCGTCGACTACCGCTATCCGCATGACTATCCCAAGCACTACACACGGCAGCAGTACCTACCGGACGAACTCACCGATGCGCAGTTCTACACGCCACAACAAGTAGGACAAGCAGAGCGCACGCTCAGTAGTTACCTCGACTTCATCGATCAGGAGGAGGAGACTAAATAATCTCCAGTAGCGTGTGCAAAGATAACATAGCGAACGATCGAGTCTAGCGCTTTAGTGCACGCAACATCTGTCTGTAGCCTGCAAGCGTTGTAACAGAGCCTCAAGCGAAGCGCCCCTAAGGCTTGCTCTTGGCAAGTCTTTGTCGATCCAAACGAGCGGTGTGATCGTAAGGCAGCGACACATTGTTGTCCGACTCAGAGGTGTCGTATAGAGCCGTCTCAAAGAGCTCTATCTGCTGAGTTAGCGATGGTACCAATCCTTGGATCAGTCCCTTCGTCTGATCAAAGAGATCCCCCGGATACGGCTCCGTCATCCTTGCCGTACTGTCGGGATTGTGATGCAGGCCCCGCTCGTCACCTTGCAGGTGATTTGCATAGATCTCCATAAATAGAGGCTTTAGCTCTGGTATCGCCTGCTCTATTACTCCCTTATAAGGAGCTATAACTGAGGCACTATCCTGACTCTCTAGATGCTCCGTGAGGAAGCGTACCAGATCATTCATGCCAAGCTCTAGGTGCTGATAAGCGTAATCTTGTAAAGAGATCGTCCCTTCCGAAGCTCTATGAGAGGGCATCGCTAAGGCGATCTGACGAGAAGATATACGTAGCTCTGTCGGGGTGACCTCGACCAAGCGATATGGACAGGGATATGTGACTGTCGATCCAGTCTCTATGTCATGTATGACACTCTGATTGTAGCTCTTAGCTGCGATGTCCTGAGCATGAAAGTGCCCCGTGAAGACATACTGCAGTCCAGCCTCAGCGAGTCGCTCTGCAATGCGATCATAATCCTGTATCAGATACTCCTTAGCCAGTAGCGACTGCCCCGGAAAGTGCTCCACGATGCCATGATGCATCATCGCTATGACCTGCTTGCCCTGAGCATTGGCTTGTCGCACTTGATCCTCGATCCACTGGACGCGCACCTCATCAAGACGCCCAGCCGTCGTAGGGTAGTTGTTGGCGATATTGTCATCATACTGACAAGCATCGATACCGATGACACGTAGCCCTGGAAGCGGCTCTGACACGTAGCAGAGCGCCGGGCCTCGCGAGATGCTTGAGGAGGAGTCATACCCGTATGGCGCCATAATCTGGACGAATTGATCGGGAGTGACATGCTCCGTAGCAGTCGTATGATCCCCCAGGTAGATCTGAGCAAGGGGATTGTTAATGTCATGATTGCCCGGCACGACAAGTACCTTGATGCCAGCCGCTGTGAGTCGATCTAGCCGCTGCGTGAGGTAGCGATAGCTAGCCAGCTCACCATCCTTCGTTAGGTCTCCACAGATGAGGAAGAGATCAGGACGTATCTCTAGAGCTTCTTCTATTAATTGATCAAAGATCTGTACACTCTCAAGGAGTAGCTTGCGATCGCTACGTAATGTCTCCTCAAAGGCAGGTCCCTCCTGAACGACTAGCTCAGGAGCCATAATGTGCGGATCGCTACAGACGAGGAGCGTGTACTGCGACTGCATACTGAGCGGGGGACGCTCAGCCCACCCCTCCAGTGGATGAGCTAGCAAGATGATGGCGCTGATGAGTAGCGTGACGAGTCGTGTGAGGGATTGTGCTTTTTGTTTCATAGTCGATTGCGATATATTGCGTTTCCTAGATTGTCTACGCAAAGGTATCGTCTGTCGATTGCCCTGTCGTTGTCTTTTTGCTACCAATAGGTTATCATGAGAGGTCCTGAATAAAAGCAGAGGACTCAACCGCTCCCATTCAGCGATTGAGTCCTCTCATTATTTATTCCGTCCTAGTTGCTAACAGCCAAAACAGCTAGCTCTCAGAAAGAGATCCAGCGGACGTAGGCGAAGTCCATCAAATGAGGCAGCTCTGGCAGATAGGGACGCAGACGCACCGCTATCTGGTACTTGCCAGGCTGAGCCGATGGCACCGTCAGCTCATAGGTGCGGATCGTCCCCATGCGTGGCATCACCTCGTGGAAGAGATCCTTGCCCACATAGCGCACTTCGCCGGTCAGCTCGTCCCGCGTCGTGACAATCAGCTCGGCAACGATATCGGCCTCAACTTGCCCCGCATCGATCGTCACCCTAAAGGTCGGATCACTACACTGGCCATCGTAGTTTGGCTCTCGCATGACCCCCTCGAAAGTCGCCTCCTGCACGGTGATCGTATCCCACGTGGCAGCGACCTGCTGCTTCCAGGCCACTATATCACGAGCCTGCTGGTAGCCCTGATGCTCTAGGAGCTCGGAGCGTACGGCCAGCTTATTGTAGAGGCGCTCGTAGTAGTCGTCCAGCATGCGTCGCATCGTAAAGTGTGGTGCTATGTAGAGCATCGAGCGCTTGATATAGTCTACCCAGCGATCCGAGCAGCCAGCGGGCATATCGGCATAGTACGTGGGTACGATCTCCTGCTCTATGAGGTGGTAGATCGTCATCGCATCGAGCTGATCCTGCAGATGCGGGTCGGTATAGGTATGCTCTGCCGAGAGTGCCCAACCGGCGTCCTCCTTGTACCCTTCGTACCACCAGCCATCCAGCACAGAGAGGTTGAGGACACCATTCATCTCGGCCTTTTCGCCAGAAGTCCCAGAGGCCTCCATGAGACGTGTCGGGTTGTTGAGCCATACATCGACGCCCGGGATAAGTGTCTTGGCGAGCTCTATGTCATAGTCTGGTAGGAAGATGATCTTACCGACAAACTGCGGAATGCGGCTCACCTCTACGATACGCTTGATAAGCGCCTGGCCACCACCATCAGCGGGGTGCGCCTTGCCCGCAAAGATGAAACGGACGGGGTGCTCTTCGTTGTCTAGGATCTTTGCCAAAGCCTCTAGATCCTCAAAGAGCAGGTGAGCACGTTTGTAAGTAGCGAAGCGGCGTGAGAAGCCTATGTAGAGGGCGCGCTCCTGTAGCTCGTCGAGCGTTGCCTTAGCAAGCTGGGGCGGGAGCCCTATCTGTCCATGAGTCTGTATGATGGTATGCTGTATGTGCTGTATCAGACGTCTCTTGAGTATCTGTCGTATCTGACGTATCTCTTCACTTGGCACGCTCATGATCTTGGGCCACATCTCCTCTTGAGACTGATGGTTTAGATAGTCAGCACCGAAGTGACGGACGAAGAACTGCTGCCACTCAGGCGCTGCCCAGGTAGGCAGATGCACACCATTCGTCACATAGGTGACATGGCTCTCCTCGGGGAAGAAGCCCTCCCACACAGGAGCAAACATACGCTTCGACACATCGCCGTGTAGCTTACTCACGCCATTGGCCTCCTGTGAAGTGTGTAGTGCCAAGACGCTCATGGAGAACTTACCGCCACTCCCGTGGCTATCCTTGCCCAGCTGGATAAACTCATCACGAGAGATACCCAGACGACTATAGAAGGGCAAGAAGTAACGATCGATCAAAGCATCCTCAAAGTAGTCATGCCCTGCTGGCACAGGCGTATGCACCGTATAGAGAGAAGAGGCGCGTACCACCTCCAGCGCTACATCAAAGGGCAAGCCCCTATCCTCCACCAGATTGACCAGTCGCTCCACATTCATAAAGGCCGCATGCCCCTCGTTCATGTGGTACACATCGCACGTGATGCCGAGCTGCTTGAGCAGCATCGTACCACCGATACCTAGGAGGTACTCCTGACGGAGTCTATTCTCCCAGTCGCCACCATAGAGGCTGTGGGTGATGCTCTTCGCCAGATCCCCATTCTCAGGCACATCAGTGTCCAGCAGATAGAGCGACACGCGACCTACCGGCACGCGCCACACCTGACAAACGACAGGCAGTAAAGCCATTTCTAGTTGTAGCGTCAGTCGCTCGCCATGCTCGTTGAGTACCGGCTCGAGGGGAAGGTTGTGAAAGTTTTGCGGCACGTAGTGCGCCACCTGATTACCACTCGGGTCGAGACTCTGCGTGAAGTAGCCGTAGCGGTAGAGAAGCCCCACAGCGGTGAGCTGAACGTTACTATCGCTCGCCTCCTTGACATAGTCACCCGCGAGGATGCCTAGGCCACCAGAGTAGATGTGTAGCGTATTGCTAATGCCATACTCCATGCAGAAGTAAGCGACCGAGGGGCGCGTCTCATCGGGACGCTCCTGTAGATAGATCTGCAGCTCATCATAAAGAGCCTGCACCTCTGCGAGGAAGGCGCGATTCTGGCAAAGCTCCGCTATGCGCTCAGCCCCTAGGAGGTGAAGCATCCAGCGAGGATTGCCATCAGTCTGCGCCCATAGCTCGGGATCGATAGACTGAAAGAGTCGTATAGCGCGTGGTTGCCAAGACCACCATAAGTTCATCGTCAGGTCCTTGAGCGATTGCAGCTCTGTGGGGATATTAGACTGGCTGTATATCTCTGTCCACTGCGGTGGATTACTCTTGTATTGTGGTATCATTTGCGTCTGTTCTATAGATCTAGTTACCTAAAGACACTGCGAAGGTACGACTATTTCGTGCAATGGCTGTTACGCCACGCTCTCCAGAAGGTTTGTTTCCACCCTTGGAAAACTTTTTTTCCTCTCTTGGAAAGTAAAGTTTCCTCCGTTGGAAATTCTATTTTCCAACGGAGGAAAGTTTTTGGAAAACGTCTCACACCGCGAGACATTTGCCCCTTTTGCGCCCGTCAAGATAGCACGCATAACACAATAGCCACGTGGATATTTTCAAATCCCCACATGGAAAATAAAAAATCCCCACGTAGGAACGAAATAAAACTTCGGAAGAATCAAACGAAACTTCGGAGGAAATGTTTCTCGCCTACGTGGAAAATAAAAAATAGCCACGTGGAAATTTCGAAATCTCCACGTGGCTATTCTTATGAGAGGTCGTACCGCTTCAGCCGTCTCTTGTGACTTAAGGTCTTTAGCTTTGGGCTTGATGCGGTAGAGCGACCACTAGGGGGGAGTGACTACTTCTTAGAGTAGTCGTAGAAGCCCTTGCCACTCTTGCGGCCGAGCTGTCCGGCACGAACCATCTTGCGGAGCAAGGGGTGTGGACGATACTTGGGATCGGCGTACTCATTGTTGAGCACCTCCATGATGGCTAGGCAGACGTCTAGACCGATGAAGTCGCCCAGTGCGAGCGGTCCCATAGGATGATTAGCACCGAGCTGCATAGCGGTATCGATCTCCTCAACGGTGGCTACGCCATCGGCATACTCACCGATAGCCTCGTTGATCATCGGGATGAGGATACGATTGACTACAAAGCCTGGAGCCTCGCTCACTCTGACGGCTGTCTTGCCGAGCTTCTCACAGAGCGTGAGGGTAGCCTCGAGGGTCTCCTCAGAGGTGCACTGACCACTGATGACCTCGACGAGCTTCATGACAGGTACGGGGTTGAAGAAGTGCATACCGATGACCTGCTCAGGACGCTTGGTGACGCTGGCTAGCTCGGTGATGCTGAGCGAAGAGGTGTTTGTAGCGAAGATTGCTGAGGGCTGTACGAGACCATCGATCTCACGAAGGATCTCCTTCTTGACCTCCATCTCCTCAGAGATAGCCTCGATAACGAGATCAGCCTGAGCGATGTCGGCATAGTCTGTCGTGACGGTGATGCGTCCGATGATCTGCTCAGCGTCTTCAGCGGTCATCTTGCCCTTCTCGACGAGTCGGTTGAGCCCTTTGTTCATACGTTGCATAGCACGGTCTAGAGACTCGTTGCTACGTCCTTTCATCGTGACGGCGAGACCCTTCTGCGCCATCGTCTGCACGATGCCTGCACCCATGGTGCCATTGCCTAATACGACTATATTCATAGAGTTATTGGTTTAAATAGAGCGTGCCACAGGAGTGCGACACGCTCTAGTAAGTTTTAGAATTGTGGTTTGCGCTTCTCTAGGAAAGCGGACATACCCTCGCGCTGCTCGGGATGTGCGAAGGCGTTGCTAAAGAGATCGTTCTCAATGGCAATGCCTGTATCGATATCACTCTGCAGCCCCCTATTGATAGCTCGCTTAGAGATCGCTACGGCGTGTGGCGACTTGCTCGCTATCTCCTCAGCCAGCTCGGTCACGGTGGGCATGAGTGCGTCAGGCTCTACGACACGGTTGACCAGTCCTAGAGCGAGTGCCTCGTCTGCCTTGATGACACGTGCGGTGTAGATGAGCTCCTTGGCGGCGCCTGCCCCGATGAGACGGGGTAGACGCTGTGTGCCACTGAAGCCTGGGGGGATGCCTAGACCGACTTCGGGCTGACCAAACTTAGCCTTGTCACTGGCGATGCGTAGGTCGCACGCTAGGGATAGCTCGCAGCCACCACCGAGTGCAAAGCCGTTGACCGCGGCTATGACGGGGCAGTAGAGCAGCTCTACCTTGCGAAAGACACGAGCACCACGCTCACCGAAGGCGAGTGCCTCCTGGGGCGTTAGCTCTGCCATCTCGGCTATGTCAGCCCCCGCAACGAAGGAGCGTCCGGCTCCTGTGATGACGAGGACGCGCACGGTGCGCTCCTGAGCGATCTGATCGATGACGATCTCTAGCTCACTGAGTACCTGCGTAGAGAGTGCGTTGAGCGCTTCGGGGCGATCGATCGTTAGGGTACCGATCTGCCCATTGGCACTGACACTATAATGTATGGTCTGGAAGTCTGTCATGACAGTGTGGAGTGTTTACTTCTTATTAGCTTGAAGCGTCTTGAGACGCTCCGTGAGGACGGGCAGGACCTTGTGCAGGTCACCTACGATACCGAGGTCGGCTACCTGGAAGATGGGAGCAAACTTGTCCTTGTTGATGGCAATGATATACTCCGACTCCTCCATACCAGCGAGGTGCTGGATAGCTCCTGAGATACCGCATGCGAAGTAGATGTCAGGACGTACGGTCTTACCGGTCTGTCCGACCTGTCTCTCATGCCCGATGATACCAGCATCGACCATAGCACGTGAAGAAGAGACCTCAGCCTTGATGGTCTGTGCTAGGGCCTTGAGCTTGTCAAAGCCACCGTCGGTACCTACACCACGTCCGCCAGATACGAGTACGCTAGCCTCGGTGATGTCGACCATGTTCTTGGTCTCGTGCTTCTTGCTCACGAGGCGCACCTTAAAGCGACGCTCGTCAAAGGGAACCTTGACCTCCTCGACCTCGCCTGTACGTGTCTTATCGTCAGCCTTGCGACGCATGACGCCTGGGCGTACGGTAGACATCTGAGGTCTATTCTGATCGCAGACGATGGTCGCCATGAGGTTACCACCGAAGGCGGGACGAGTCATCATGAGGTTGCGATCCTCACCGATCTCAAGTGACGTACAGTCTGCCGTGAGACCTGTGCGTAGACGTGCCGAGAGACGTGGAGCTAGGTCACGCCCGATGGTGGTAGCACCAAAGAGGACGATCTCAGGCTTGTAGACGGTGATGAGGTGATAGACAGCCTGTGCGTACTGCTCGGTGACATAATCTTTAAGATTGGGATCATCGACGAATAGCACACGATCAGCACCTGCATGGATGAGCTGGTCGGCTAGTCCCTTGACCTGATAGCCACATAGGATGGCAGTGACCTGCTCGTTGATCTGATCGGCTAGCTCACGTGCCTTGCCGATGAGCTCAAAGGCTACATTCTGGATGACGCCCTCGCGTTGCTCAGCGAAGACTAGAATTCCTTTATACTGTGTCTTATCCATATCAGATGATGAATTTCTCTTTAAGTTTCTCGATAATCAAATCAGCAGCCTCCTCAGGTGTCAGCTCCTCGTAGAGTGTGCCCATAGCCTTGGCACCCTTGGTGAAGGACTTCTTGACACGCGTGGGAGAGCCCTTGAGTCCTAGACGCTCCTCCTCGACGGGGAAGCTGTCAGCCGTCAGCGTAGTGATCTCCTTGTCGAAGGCGGTCATGATGTCGCTGACATTCATATAGCGAGGCTCGTAAGCAGATGCTAGGAAGGTGAGCATACAGGGTGTCTCGACCTCTAGGATTTCGTGTCCCTCCTCGACATTGCGCATGACGGTCAGGGTGTTCTTGCCATCATAGTCTACATGCTCTACGTAGGTGATCTGAGGCAGGTCTAGCTGCTCAGCGATCTGAGGACCTACCTGTGCTGTATCTCCATCGATAGCCTGACGTCCTGCGAGGATGATATCGTAGTCAAGCGTCTTGAGTGCATGAGAAATGGTATAGCTGGTGGCGAGGGTATCGGCACCTCCGAAGCGACGATCTGAAATGAGGTAGCCCTTGTCACAACCCATAGCAAATGCCTCACGGATGATAGCGGTAGCCTGGGGCGGACCCATGGTGATCACGCTGACCTCAGCGCCATACTGATCCTTGAGGAGCAGAGCCTGCTCGAGTGCCCCCTTATCGTCGGGGTTCATAATGCTGGGTACGCCATCACGGATCAGAGTGCCCTTGACGGGGTCGAGCTTGATCTCAGTGGTATCGGGTACCTGCTTGATACATACTATAATCTTCATATGTCTAATAAGTGTCCTAAGGGGTCATTACTTGAGTAGGTGCGCTGCGATAACCATACGCTGTACCTCGCTGGTACCCTCGTAGATCTCGGTAATCTTAGCATCACGCATCATGCGCTCTACAGGATACTCACGGGTGTAGCCGTAGCCACCGTGGAACTGTACAGCCTTTGTCGTCATATCCATAGCGGTCTCAGCGCAGAAGAGCTTAGCCTCGGCTGCCTCTAGGTTGTAAGAGAGACCGTTGTCCTTGCACCACGCTGCACGACGTACGAGCAGGCTAGCGCAGTCGATACGAGCCTTGAGGTCTGCTAGCTGGAACTGGGTGTTCTGGAACTTAGCAATGCTGCGACCGAACTGCTTGCGCTCCTTGGTATACTTGACAGTCTCGTCCATAGCGCCACGAGCGATACCGAGTGCCTGAGCAGCGATACCGATACGGCCACCATCGAGGGTGTGCATGGCTACCTTGAAGCCTCCGCCCACCTTGCCTAGGAGACGATCCTTGGGGATGCGACAATTCTCCATAATCAGCTCGCACGTAGCAGAGCCGCGGATACCGAGCTTGAGCTCATGCTTACCTACAGAAAAACCGGGGTCGTCCTTCTCAACGATAAAAGCGGTGATGCCCTTATTGCCCTTGCTCTTGTCCGTCATGGCAAAGATGATATAGACGTGAGCATACTCAGCATTGGTGATAAAGATCTTATTACCATTGAGGATGTAGCACTCTTCCTCCTCGACAGCAAAGGTCTGCTGTGCGGAAGCGTCTGTACCAGCGTTGGGCTCCGTGAGACCGAATGCACCGATCCACTCACCTGAAGCTAGCTTAGGTAGGTAGTGCTGCTTCTGCTCCTCCGTACCAAAGCTCATGATAGGATCACAGCAGAGTGATGTGTGAGCAGAGACGACAACGCCTGTGGTAGCACAGACACGGCTGAGCTCCTCGACAGCCATCGTGTAGATCTGTACGGTAGAGCCTGCGCCTCCGTACTCCTTGGGAATGGGGATACCCATGATGCCCAGCTTGCTCATCTTCTGAACAGTCTCAATGGGGAAGCGCTCCTGCTCGTCGATCTCTGCAGCGAGAGGCTTGACCTCTTTCTCTGCAAACTCTCTGATCATTTGCAAGAATAGCTCCTCTTGTGGGGTCTTACTAAAGTCCATAGTTTGAAATATGATTGTCTATAATAGTGTGTTGTTGCTTGATAAGGCCTGTCGCCCGAAGGCGGCAGGCTCTAAGGGTAGTGTCGTAAGACTACTGACGCATGGGCTTGACATCGTCCACGTAGTGTAGCGTAGCCTCTGTGGCTGCCTCTATCTCCTCACGTGTGACGCCGTCACGGATCTCTGTGACGTAGAGTCCCTGACCCTTGCGTACCTCGATGACGCATAGCTCGGTGATGATGAGGTCTACCTGACCAGCTGCTGTGAGCGGCAGAGTACACTTCTTGAGGATCTTAGCTTTGCCCTTTGCAGTGTGGGTCATAGCAAGGATCACCTTGCGTGTACCTACGAGCAGATCCATAGCACCACCCATACCGGGGGCGAGCTTGCCAGGGATAATCCAGTTAGCTAGGTCACCAGCCTCATCGACCTGTAGTGCGCCGAGGATGCTTACATCCACGTGACCTCCACGGATGATCCCGAAGGAGGTAGCACTGTCGAAGGTGGCAGCCTCTGGCACAGCGGTGATAGCACCACCACCAGCATTGATCCAAAGGGGATCCTCCTCGCCTGCTGCAGGAGCACCACCCATACCGATCATACCATTCTCAGACTGTAGCATCACATGCACGTCTGGCTTGAGATAGTTGGGTACCATCGTGGGTAGACCGATGCCGAGGTTGACGACATCGCCATCCTTTAGTTCTAGGGCTACGCGCTTGGCGATAACCTCTCTGACTTGATTCTTGTCTAGTTCCATATCGTATTATACCTTGATTTATATTACTTCTTACTTTGTGGAGCCGAGCGGGGCTTTACTTACCCGCAGCCTCTTTGCGACGCACGATCTCCTGACAGATAAACGAAGCCACATCGTCGGCAAAGGTATTGGCGCCAAAGCCAGCGTCAAAGCCTAGCTCCTTGGCCAGCTCGTGCGAGATACGTGGACCGCCACAGATGACGATCATCTTGTCGCGTAGCCCCTCAGCCTCGATGAGCTCGATGAACTCGGTCATGTTCTTGATGTGTACATCCTTCTGCGTGACCGTCTGGGAGATGAGCAGTGCGTCGGCATGCATCTCGATACCCTTGGCGATGAGCTCTTCATTGGGCACCTGGCTACCGAGGTTGTAAGCATCGATCATGTCATAGCGCTCTAGGCCGTAGTGACCTGCGAAGCCCTTCATATTCATGATCGCATCGATACCTACCGTGTGCGCATCGGTTCCCGTGCTAGCTCCTAGCACCACCAGCTTGCGCCCGATGTGTGTGCGGATGTACTCGTCTGTCTCCTCCATGCTCCAGGTGGTCGACTCGACCTTGGGCACGTAAATATTGGAGTAGTCAACCGTATGGGTGCAACTACCATAACAATTGAAGAAGGTAAAGCCCTTGGTCAGCTCCTCTGAGAAGACAACCATCGGGTTTTGTAGTCCCATCTCCTTGAGTAGGAGCTTAGCAGCCTCCTCGGCCTCAGCCCCCTTAGGTACAGGCAGCGTGAAGCTCAGCTGTACCTTACCATCGTTCATGGTGTCGCCGTAAGGCTTTACTTGCGAAAGGTCGAGGGTACGGTCGAAGTCCTTCGCTTCCATTGAATATAGTCCTCCACTCATAGCTTGCCTTGTATCTTACGGTTCTTCATTAGTTCTAGTGTCGGGTTGTAGTAGCGCTCGCTCTTTGGCTTGACGCCGTCCAACCCACGACCTCCATCGAGAGGACGCTTGATATCTGCAAAGATACCCTTAGAGAGCGCGGTAAAGAGTCCCTCGCCCTTGATCTCCTCGAGGAGGTCTAGCGTCTTGTCTAGCACCTCACGAGCACGGCTCTGGATGATACCTCCCTCCTTAAACTCAACCTCGTCGCCGATGGAGCGCATATTGTTGAAGATGTAGCGCGCATTCTCGATCGAGAGGAAGCGGTCGCTCATGAAAGGCGTGTGGATAGCCTCCGTCGGCATACCGAGGAGCTGTAGTCCCTGATGCGTCCAGATACCTATTATATTAAAGAGTGCATCCTGTATGTGACCACGGAAGATATTTCCGGTCATAAACTTCGTAGGAGGCATATACTTGAGTGGAGCCTTGGGGAAGATCTCACGCGTCATCTGAGCCTGCGCCAGCTCGAAGAGGAAGCCGTTTTCGGTCATCGGATCCATCTCGAAGGCGTGTCCTAGACCCATCTGCTCCTCCGGGAGTGCAGCTCGTAGAGCAAACTGCTCATTGATGAAGTCAGACGCTAGCACCGTGTGTGCCTGCTCGATAGCATCAGCCGTCGTGAGGTAGTTGTCCTCACCCGTATTGATGATGACGCCGGCAAAGCCATTGATCACACGACTCGTGTACTGGTCGATGATCGTGCGCTGCATATTGATATCGCGGAAGAGAATACCGTAGAGGGCATCGTTGAGCATGACGTCTAGTCCCTCGAAAGCGCCCATGATAGCGATCTCTGGCATACAGAGACCCGAGCAATAGTTACAGAGACGTACATACTTGCCACGCTCCTCGCCTACCTCGTCAAGCGCCTTGCGCATGATGCGGAAGTTCTCCTGTGTCGCATAGGTACCACCGAAGCCCTCAGTCGTAGCACCGTAAGGTACATAGTCGATCAAACTCTGTCCCGTAGTACGGATCACAGCGATAATGTCAGCACCCTGTCGTGCCGCTGCCTGCGCCTGGATCACGTCCTCGTAGATATTACCCGTAGCGACGATCACATAGAGGTAAGGCTTAGGGCCCTCACCGATCGTCTTGAGGTAGTTCTCACGACGCTCTCTATGCTCGACGATGCGCTGCATACCCTTGAGGATGTAAGGCTCTAGCACATCGGCTATCTCCTCAGGCTTGCGTGCCGGATAGTGCGTTAAGTTGATCTCGCCACGAGCTACTCCCTCAGCGATCTGCTGTGGATCCAGGCCCGTAGCCAGCATTGCGTTGGCAAGGTAAAAGAAAACTCCGTCTGAGAGAGCCTCCTGCTCCTTGAGATGTGTCACGACGACGTTAGGCAGAGGCACATCATGCTCGTCTACTCCGTCAATCCCGACGAAGCGACAGAGCGTGCGCTCGACCGTCACAGTCGTATAGCGGTCAACAAAGCTCTGCACCTCCTCGGCGATCGTGCCGGCGGCATTGCGAGCCTTGTCCACTTTGGCAAAGTCTATACCTACTTTACTTGTCTTCATTCTTTGTTGCTAAGTTCTTTTCGCATAAATCTAATAACTCCCTATCCATGCCTAGTATCTCTGCTATGCGCAGAGCCTCGTGAGGCGCATCGGTCTGGGTGTCGTGTATGAGAGAGTAGTCGATACAACGATTGAGCTGGTTGATCTCGAGTGGCTGTCGTAGACGCTCCTCTACGAAGCCGCGTACTCTCCATCTGTGGCATCGCCCCAAGATGCCACTATAATGTGTCGTGATGATAGCTCGCACAGCATACTGAGCGAAGAGCTGTACGAGGGCACTCACCAGAGCGTGTCCCTCCTCGGGATTGGTCGTGCGTGCGGGCTCATCAATGAGTGCTAAGACCTGCTTACCCTCCTTGACCGACTCGATGATTCGGTTCAGACGTAGCATCTCGGCACCATAGGAAGAGAGCCCCGACTTGATGTTTTGATCATCTCCGATGGAGAAGATCACCTCATCGACTGGTACCAGCTGTGCCTGCCGTGCTGTCACATAGCAGCCAAACTGCATGAGACACTGCGCCAATCCTATCGAAGCGAGCAGGACGCTCTTGCCTGCCATATTAGCTCCTGTGATGAGCGTAGGCTGATCCGTGTAGGAGATCGTCACTGGCTGGAACCTATCCTGTCGCTCAGCTAGGTGATGAGCCACCTCTGGATGTATCAGGTCTGTCAGAGTACTCTCGCCAGAGCGCATAGGTTTAGGACGACAGCAGCCATGTGCCAAAGCCCACTGAGCGATGGCGTGGAGCTTGTCAATCTGCGCCAAAGCCTCTAGAGCCTCCTCTATCTGATCAGCATAAGGATGCAAAGCATCGGTGAGTCGCTTCCGTACGCGATCCTCCTCGATAGCGCATTGGACAGCTAGCTCGTCTCGCTCGGTCTCTTCGGAGGTGCGCTCCATCTGCTTGCGTAGCGAGCGCAGCACAGCACTGTAACTATCGCTAATATAGAAGCTCGGTAGTCGCTCCCCGTCGATATCCAGTATATCCACGACCTCAGTGAGTGTGTGGCACTGTAGGATCTCCAGATGATACTGCTCGGCAAGGCGACGCACCTTCTCCTCGATGAGTGCGAGTCGCTTGATCTCAAAGAGGTCGATGTCGCTACAGATGACCTGAGGCTGTCTGATCGTCTCGATAGAGCCCGAGACATTCATCAGCTCGCAGAGATGTAGTGCCACTTCTTGCATACCCTTCTGCTGCTCATGGTCAGAGAGATAGGCTATGTAGCGGGCCACCTCATCTAGTCGCTGCTCGATAGTCTCCACTTCACTACTCCAGAGCGTAGCCAGCATAGCCATACGTCCTGGAGAAGAGTTGAAGTGCATCTCCTCCACGACATAGCGCAGTCCGCTTATTTGGTCTATACAACTACGTAGATCTTTCATAGCCTTCTAACATCATATACAGGTACCCCAAGAGCTTCTGATAGACGCCCACACATACGCTCACTATCTAGTCGATAGCCCGAGGGGGCTAGCGGGTTGAAAGTGACCGCCATGAGCTTACTACTATATAGAGTCTTTATCTCCCTGCCAGTAGCTAGATAACTCTGTACAGCTTGTCCCGATGCAAAGATACGAGTAAAGTCTTTGACCACAAGCTGTCGGTGCCGCTTTATGAGCCTCAACTGATTCAGCAGTTTGTCACTGACCACGCCTGGCACGTAGAGCATATCGCCCTCAGCCAGCCAAGTCGTGTCACGCCACATGTCGGGGGTAAGCGCAGAGGCAAAGCCTGGATCTACGATAGCCCCCTCATTCGTTAGGAGACGAACACCCTTGTCCACCTCAGCAAGCTGCTCAGCAAGCTCCCTGTCGGCCAGTTGTGGCAGACGGATCAGACGCATCAGCTCACGCATGCGCTTGATCAGCTGCTCAGGCTGAGCCGAGTAAGCACTACCCGTGGCGAGCACCATCCCCTCGGCTACCGAGGGAGATGCTAGCGAGAGACGTGAGAGCGCTCCGTCGATGAGTGTCAGATCAACCCCCTCCTGACTCATCCTGGCGACTACACGACGCAGACCTCCCGTCGAGGGGGGACCCGCTATGAGCGTCTTGCCGATGCCTCGTGCTCGTGCATAGATAAGCCGCCCGATCGAGGAGGAGTAGATGCGATCAATGTCAAATATCTCGGCTGGTAAGAGCTTCTTGCGAAAGAAGTTCTCAGCCGTCACAAAGCGCATCCCGTTGTGCAGGGTTATCTCTGGCTTGTCTGTCTGTGTCACCTGATCACGTAGCTCTCCATCGATGCCAATTGACGTCAGCGCCAGCTGCAGCTCTGGGTGGCGCTCTCGTAGCGCGCCGAGGATGTAGTTAAGACTTTCCGTCTTGCCCACATTCTTAGCAGTCCCTACGATAGCGAGACTCTTGAGCTGAGCTATGTTTGCGATGAATGGCATCAGTCGATAGTTTGATCTAATAGGAGAGCTACGTAATCAAAGGCGTGAGGAGCTTATCCCTTGTGAGCTTCGCGCCACTTACGGCTACGCTCCTTGCGGTCGAGATGATCAGGAGCCATAGAGAGCTGATCGCCTGTGAGTAGCCCGTAGACCCCCTCATGGCGAGCCTTCTTACAGTCAGGGCACTGACAGGGCTCCTCCTTGTAGTCCATCGGCTCTGTGTAGGTCGTGATGACTCCCTCATAGTTGCGCAGCACCACACGGTGAGGCGACTGAGAGATCACATAGGTCGGCATGACTGGGATCTTGCCACCACCACCTGGCGCATCTACGACGAAGGTAGGTACAGCATAACCCGACGTATGACCACGTAGAGCCTCGATGATCTCGATACCCTTGGAGACAGGCGTACGGAAGTGTGAGATACCCTGCGAGAGGTCACATACATATATATAGTATGGACGTACGCGCATCTTGACTAACTCATGGACGAGGTGCATCATGATCGAGGGGCAGTCGTTGATACCACGCAGTAGCACAGACTGATTACCTAGAGGTATACCAGCATTAGCCATACGCTCGCAAGCCTCACGGCTCTCGCGAGTCACCTCGTTGGGGTGGTTAAAGTGCGTATTGAGCCATATAGGGTGATACTTGCTCAGCATCTGTACTAGCTCAGGCGTGATACGCTGTGGACATACGACAGGTGTGCGTGATCCGATACGGATGATCTCTACATGAGGGATAGCACGCAGGCGCTGTATGATATACTCCAGCATCTTATCGCTAACCATGAGAGCGTCACCACCGGAGAGGAGCACGTCGCGTACCTCAGGTGTCTGCTCGATGTACTCGATACACTTCTCGATGCGCTCCTTAGGAGAGGCAGCATCCTTCTGTCCGGCAAAGCGACGACGCGTGCAGTGACGACAGTACATAGAGCACATATCGGTAATCAGAAAGAGCACACGATCAGGATAGCGGTGTGTCAGTCCAGGCACGGGTGAGTCCTCGTCCTCGCTCAGCGGGTCTAGCTGATCCTCTGGGCTTACGTGTAGCTCATTGATCGTGGGGATCGACTGCTTACGTACAGGATCGTTAGGATCATTGGGGTCGATCAAGCTTAGGTAGTAAGGCGTGATAGCCATACGGATCGTCTTGAGCGACTCACGTACACCCTCCTCCTCCTCGGGAGTTAGTTTGATATACTTCTTGAGCTGGTCTAGCGTCTCGATACGATTACGTACCTGCCAGTGCCAATCATTCCAATCAGCGTCAGATACTTCGGGAAAGAACTCCTTTCTTCTGCTTTCGTTCATTGTATGTGTGATTGATAGGGGATTGAATTTCGATGTATAAAGAGTAAGAGACTAGAGCGTCTTGGATACGCTCTAATCTCTTATCCATTTACTTAAGCATATAGCTCAGTGAAGATCTTGCGTAGAGCCTCACACTCACGCAGCTCCTGTAGTGTGATCTCTGCGTGACCCTTGGTGTAGCCGTTACCGACGATCATCGTCACATCCTTACCGACACCCTCAGCACCGAGAGCAGCCTTGGTAAAGCTCGTAGCCATAGAGAAGAAGTAGACAACACCATCATCCTTCGTACAGAGGATACTAGTCATCTCCGTATCGGTGATGTTGACATTGTTGATCGTGACATCACACATCTTGCCGTCGGTGAGCTTTTCGATCTCCTCCATGACAGGTACAGGCTGTGTCGCATTGGCTGAGAATACGTAGTCGCAGAAGCCGAGAGCCTTCAGACGATCCGTACTACGCTGTGAGTGGCATAGTCCGATGACCTTACCCGTGACGCCAGCACGCTTCTTAGCCTCGTAGCAGCAGAGCATACCGCTCTTACCACCAGCACCGATGATGAGGACCGTGTCGCCTGGCTTGACTAGCTTAGCCACCTGAGCAGGAGCGCCAGCTACGTCTAGAGCTGAGAGTGCGAGGTTCTCAGGTAGATCTTCAGGGATCTTAGCGTAGATACCGCTCTCGAAGAGGATAGCCTTACCATCGATGTCGACCTGATCGATGTCAGGACGGATATCCTTGATCTTGTCGATGCGTAGAGGAGTCAGCGAGAGAGATACGAGGGTAGCGATCTTGTCGCCCTCCTTGAGGTCTATCTTACCCTTGAGTGCATCACCTATCTTCTCGACAGTACCGAGGAGCATACCACCAGAGCCTGTGACTGGGTTGCGGTGCTTGCCTTGCTTCTCGACGATGCCCATCATGATCTCGGCGATCTTTGCCTTGTCGCCACCAGCCTGCTCCGCTATCTGCGTGAAGCTAGCTGAGTCGATGTTTAGCGTCTGTACATCGATGAGGATCTCGTTGTCATAGATCTCATCCATGTTGTTGTCGATCTTGTCTGCGGGCTGTGGTAGTACGCCCTTAGGAGAGATGACACGATGCGTGCCATACTTGTTTCCTTTCTTCTGCATATAAAAGTTGATATGATTGATTGTGTGATTGTATTAGTAAATAGGGGGGGAAATCAATATCCTTTTAGTGGCGAGGAGCCAGCGAAAGGATCTGACGAGCCTCAGCAGGGTTAGCGATCTCACGACCTAGCTCATGAGCTATGCGTGCTGCCTTAGCGACTAGCTCGCCATTGCTCTTAGCGAGGACACCCTTAGAGAGATATAGGTTATCCTCAAAGCCGACACGTACGTGACCGCCCATGCCGATAGCAGCTGCTGCTAGTGGGAACTCGTGACGACCGATACCGGTAGCTGTCCAGGTAGAGCCTGCGGGGATGTTCTTAACGAGCCAAGCGAGATTGTCAGCCGTAGCGGGCGTACAGCCGAAGACACCTAGTACGAAGTTAAACTGCATAGGATCTCCAGGCACCTCACCTCTCTGAGCGAGACGCAGGATGGTGTCTAGGTGACCCATCTCAAAGCACTCGTACTCAGGCTTGATCTTGTTTTCGATCATACGCTTACCGAAGGCACGCATCATGGGGATCGTGTTTTCGAAGACATCGTCGCCAAAGTTACACGTACCGCAGTCTAGCGTAGCCATCTCAGGCATCAGCTCTGTAGGCTGTAGACGCTCCTCCGCAGTCATACCTACCGCACCACCCGTCGAGGGGATGATGATCACATCGGGGATCACCTTGTAGATGGCATCTAGGGCTTCCTTAAAGCGCGCCTTAGACTGTGTCGGTGTACCATCGTCCTCACGGACGTGGACGTGGATGACAGCGGCTCCAGCATCGTATGCGGACTTAGCCTCACGCACGATCTCATCGATTGTATAGGGGACAGCGGGGTTCTGCTCTTTTGTTACCTCGGCACCGCAGATCGCTGCCGTTAGGATTAGTTTATCCATAGATAGTTACTGCTTTAGAGAGATGTATAGATTAAGACTTGCGCTGGCACTTCTTAGGTACTACGCAGGTACCATGAGCACGACATACGACGACAGGCTCCTCAAGGACATCTGCTGCAGAAGCACTGATGTCAGTGCGTGGAGCGATCACCTTGCGTGCCTCAAACTGCATCTGGCGTGATGAATTACCGACCTGGGTGATCTCACCGACAGCCTCTATATAGTCTCCAGCATATACTGGAGCGAGGAACTCGACCTTGTCGTAGGCGCAGAAGAGACCCTCATCGCCATCTTGTATAATGAGTAGCTCAGTAGCCACATCGCCAAAGAGCTGTAGCATCTTAGCACCATCTACGAGGTTACCACCATAGTGCGCATCAGCACTAGACATACGTAGACGGATCATTGATTTTGGATTTGCCATTGTTTTGGGGATATTAAAGTGATTGATTGATCAGAGCCTGCGTTCAGGAGAGCCTCTCTAGAAGCTCGTACCACATCACTCCGATATTGTATAGAGTCTCTGTACGACTTACTCAAAGATGTAGTCCACAAAGATACCAGAGGTGTGTACCGCCTCGGGGCTGATCTGCCCTACGGGAACGATCTCGTCAATCTCAGCGACGACGCAGTCAGCAGCCATAGCCATCAGAGGCTGGAAGTTTTGTGTCGTACCCTTGTAGACTAGGTTACCGGTCTCGTCACCGACAGTACCCTTGATAAAAGCCATATCAGCACGTAGCGGCAGCTCGAGGAGGTAGTCCTGACCGTTGATATTGATCACCTTCTTGCCATCGGCAATGATCGTACCTAGGCCCGTAGTCGTTAGGACGCCACCGAGACCGCAGCCACCTACGCGGATACGCTCAGCGAGTGTGCCCTGAGGGCTAAACTCGACCTCCAGCTCACCATTGTTCATCTGCTCAGCGGTCATCGGGTTCGTACCGATGTGAGAGACGACCAGGTGCTTGACCTGCTTATTGGCGATGAGACGACCACAGCCACGGTCAGGATAAGAGGTGTCGTTGACGATCATCGTGAGATCCTTGACCCCACTCTCGACCAGCACGTCGACAATACGCTCAGGAGTCCCATTAGCGAGAAATCCCCCGATCATGATAGACATACCATCGTGCAGCTTAGCTTTGAGCCCTGCTTTATCGATTGATTTTTTCATAGATCTATGTGTTTATATATTTTGAACTTACTATCGTAGATTGTTTTTTGGTCGCTCGGAGCACCAGATCGTAGCACCATCTTGGCACCGCTACGACACAGCTACTGTGGCGTAAAGCCTGCACTTACCCTCTAGGCACAAGCATAGCGTCAGAACCGCTCGGAGTAAGAAGGATCCAAGCAATTCCCCGCCTAGCATACTCTGCGTGACACCATGAGTATCAGCCTTTATGTAGCCATCGTCGTACAACTCTTCAAAGGTACGAATATTTTGCGAATAATCCACTGTCCCACGACCGCAAACCTCACGAGTAGCGACTGATATGGATCGTATAACGAGTAACCCGTTGCTTTCTAAGTTCATATGCAAGTAAAATGCGAAGTTTTTTCTCGTTTCGGAAA
>ENA-OPCF01000305-OPCF01000305.1-human-gut-metagenome-genome-assembly--contig:-NODE-305-length-35772-cov-14.241090_pt1 | contig 35772 bp, 36 predicted proteins | sample MGYA00241077_ERZ501470 | MGnify/ENA primary metagenome ERZ501470 (study PRJEB25962, sample SAMEA2042571) | human gut metagenome | biome: human gut; feature: human-associated habitat; material: faeces... | reverse complement strand
TTCAAAATATCGGATATTTGGCAACAACTGGGTTATCGAACAAAACTTCGAACAACCGGCTTAATGGCATTGCCTCTTGCTCTTAATTCTTCTATTTAGTTCAACTCGTTCATGATATCTCTTCCCAAATCCGTCAATCGAATCATTTCGATATCATCTTTTCCAAGGTAACTTTCTATCAAGCCTGACTGTTCAAATTTGTTTCTTACTCGCAATGCATCTTGTTCATCAACAAAATATCCTGGTTGATAGCTACTCACTGCATCTCTAAATTCTGATACTTTCTTAACACCAGTAATTCTCAATGAAACAAATTTAAAGATTTCATCTAATGTAGTTTTAACTATTTTTTTATTTACTGTCGTATTAGATGTAAAAACTAAAACCTTTTCAGTGAAATGCAATACAATTTCCTTACCATAAAAGTCTTGCTCCATTTTTTGTTTCTGAGTGTCTGCAGAAACTCCAACTGTATACTTCTTTAACTCTTCATTTTCTTTGCGCAGATATTCAATTTCTTTTTGCAGTCTTTCCTTTTCCTCATCATTCCCTCTATGCCATCCAGGTCTTTTTATCTCATTTTTTGCCTGCATTATTGAAATGGCGACTTTTCCCATCAAATCAGATTGATCTCGCCAAATACTTGCTAATCTATTTCCCATTGCCCTACTTTTAAACTCTGCCAATTTTCCTCTTTTGATATCATCCTTTTCAACTTTTTCATCATCTAATTCTACTGAATCATCTAACGCAAAAACAAGAACAGGAATACCTTTGTCTATTGCATAATTATATTCCATCTCGGTATAACTTATTCCTGTCTTTTCATTAACAGAACCATACCTCTTTCCTAAAATCAAAACATAATAATCACACATATCTATAACTTTTTTTATAACATTAAATTGCTCATCATCAGTTGCAACAAAATTTTCCATTCCTGCTGGAATACAATCTGCCATTAATAAAATATCCAACACTCGTTTTCTCTCTTTTGACAAATCGGAATATGTTGAACTGATAAACACTTGATATTTTATATTGTCCATTTCACTTTTCTCCTTATAAATTTGCTTTTTCTATAGTGGTTCAGTTGTCAAGACAAAAATCTAAGATTTTTGTCTTGACAACTGAACCACTATAAAAATTCCGACTCCCTATCTTCATGTACATGTTCTTTAAAACAGACATATTTATCATCCATGTAGGCTGACATTACGATCAGAATAGGAAGTATTGTTTTCCTTGTTCCAAGTAAATAGATAATCTTCCGTACCTTGATTTTCAAAACGAGCCGTCCACAGGGCGACTTATTCTATTTCTGATATTTCGACAAGAATTTTTCTCCACCACTCTTTAGCACTTGATATTTACGTCCTCATCACGGTCATATATCTTTTCCCAGCATTGTAGATTGTATAATAGAACAGTTGCCTGTTCTTTTTTAGGAAATGAATTTCCCTTACACTTAAACTAAAAAACAAACACCAAAAATCAGAATTGGCATTAAAATTATTACCCCATAAAGAATATTGTTACACAATATTTTCAATTCTTGCAAATATGGATTATCTTCACTCAAATAATTATTCAACTTATCTAATTGTTTTTTTCGGCTTTCATTTACAGTTAACTTATTTTTCTCTATATCTTCTTTATAATAATACCATCTTATATTGTATTCTTTACATCGTTGCTTAAGTGTGTTAAAAAAGTCCACTTCTGCTCGATACTCCATTCTGTCAATTATCTTATTGTATTCGTCATTTTTTGCTGGAAGATTCTCGTCCGTGAGTTCTCTTTTCAATGATTTAATAGCATTCAGGGTTGCTTCTGTTACTTTTATTCTTTCAGAATATTTTGAATTTCCATTTATAATGGAAAATACTAGAATTACAATAGAAATAATTATACTAAAATATTCAGACAACTCACTATTGTAATATTTTGGAAAATATATAACAGTTAATGCGTAAATAATCAAAACAATACTATAATAAATAAGCACAAAGTTTGAAAATTTCGAAATTCTATCAAGCCTTTTTAGCATATTAGCCTGATTGCATTGTGTCATGTCCATAATTTCATACATTTTATCTTTTGTATATTGTTCCATAATTATCCTTTTAGACGTTTCTATAAATTTTCAACTACATTTTATTTACATAATACTCCTGTTCATATCGTTTATCAAGCGATTTTCACGCAAATTACAATTCGCATTTCAATTCCTCAAAAACATAATATTAAGAAAAAGATATATCAAACAAGCCGACGCACCAGCGCCGGCTCCCCTTACCATCTCACTATTCTATTCATTCTACTCCACTGCAAACCCCTCTTCCCGGATCACCTGCACCATCTCATCCACATACTTCGCACAAAGCTCATCACTCTGTGCCTCAACCATCACACGGATCACCGGCTCCGTACCGCTCTCACGCAGAAGGATTCTTCCATCCTCGCCCAAAGCGGTGCTGATCCGCTCCTTTTCCGCCTGCACATGCACATTGCCGGTAACCGCAGCCTTGTCCTCAACCTTCACATTCTTCAAAAGCTGTGGGTACATCTGCATCCCCCTGCACAGCGTGCCGAGACTCTGCTTCTTCTCCAGGATCACCTCCATCAGCATCAATGCCGTGAGGATTCCATCCCCTGTTGTCGCATGCTTACTGAAAATGATATGTCCGGACTGCTCTCCGCCGAGCACATATCCGTTGGCAACCATCGCTTCATTGACATACTTATCGCCAACCGTGGTCACACATACCTCGATGCTCTCCCGCTTCATCGCTTTGAACAATCCCATGTTAGACATGATCGTGGCAACCACCGTATTATTCTGCAGGCGGCCACATTCCTTCAGATACTTCCCACAGACATACAGGATATAATCCCCGTGCACTTCCATACCGTTCTCATCCACGGCAATACACCGATCCGCATCTCCGTCAAACGCAAATCCGCAATCCAGATTCTTCTCCCGGACAAGTCTCTGCAGATTTTCGATATGTGTTGATCCACATCCCATATTGATGTTGGTACCGTCCGGCTCATTGCCAACCACATATGTTTTGGCACCAAGCGCATCAAACACACTCTTTGCAATATTAAACGTACTTCCGTTGGAACAATCCAGCCCCACGCGCATCCCATCGTAAGATCTGGTAGCCAGAGAAATCAGATAGCCGATGTAACGGTTCCGTCCGATCGCATAATCCCGCGCCACACCAACCTTGTCACGCAATGCAAAAGGTAATTCTCCCATCTCACCATCTATGTATTTCTCCAGTGCAGCTTCCACCTCTGCCGAAATCTTGTGTCCGTTTCCATCCATGACCTTGATTCCATTGTCATAATACGGATTATGACTGGCAGAAACCATAATGCCACAATCGAAATTTTCCGTACGGACTACATATGCCACACTTGGCGTGGTGGTAACATGCAGCAAGAATGCATCAGCCCCGGATGCCGTAATACCAGCAACCAGCGCATACTCAAACATGTAGCTGCTGCGACGTGTGTCCTTTCCGATAATGATCCGTCCCCTGTGATTCTGGTTGTAATACCAGCCCAGGTAACGTCCAATTTTATATGCATGATCCGCGGTCAGTACTTTGTTTGCCTCCCCGCGAAAACCGTCTGTTCCAAAATATTTTCCCATTGTTCTTTATTCCACTCCTACACATCCAATGACATCAACATTCCAGTCTTTTAACATGCGAAGTTCCTTTTCAATCTCCTGATAGATCGATGTATCCGTAATCTCCACTAACACGACATGGCCAGCTTCCGAAGCTTCACGCATCGCTGCAGAATCATAACAGATATTCTCCCCATATACCACCTGAATACCACTTGCTTTCAGATGTTCGGTCAGCTTTGTGATCCATTCTTTCTTCATTCGCTCAATCTCTGAACCTGTCAGGAAAAGCTTTGTAATTCCTTCATTCTTACAATACAGTTCAATATTTGAAGAAGCCATCTGCAAGGATGCCTCCGGAGAAAGCATCTTCTGATTCCGATACTTGATGCGCAGTAAAAATCCAGTAATTCCCTTGGTGCGCTGCTCCCTGGTGATAATACCAAACTGACGCATCTTATAGTATCGCACCAATTCCTCTGCTGCCTGCAGCTTGTTTGATAATACAGCAATACAAACCAAATACAATGCGGCAAGAAATACTCCCATCACAAAACCAAGTACCACATATTTCTTGCTCAAAGCCGGAGCAGCAACCTGTACCGCTGCAGACTCTTCCTTGTCATCCGACTCCAAATTTTCCTCTCGCTCCAGTTCACTCAACTGATCCTCTGACATAGCAGACTTAAGAGTAGTAATCTGATCCCTGTAGGATTTGATCAGATTCGAAACATTGCCCTGAGAAGTTGCAAGATCCGAATCGGTACATATCTGATAATTTTCTGATACTAATACGAGCTTATGTCCGCCTATACGTTTACGGAATTCCGGTTGCTTCTTTTCCAGTTCATTCTGTATCTGCCTTGCCACACTTTCCAGACCCTTTTTATCTGTATACTTAATAATCACAGAAAATGTATTATCTGAGTTATTATATGCAGACACAAGTTCTGCCAGATACTTATCTTCCGACTTTGTAGAAACATCTTTCCATATCGTTTTCTGATCCACGCCGTTATTGGCATAATCCACATAGGCATTCGCAATCGCGGATGTATAATCTTTCTTGCTGTCCTTCGTGTAATTCATCACAAAATCAGAATCTATGTAATACTGTAATTCCATTCTGTGCTCCTGATAGGGATCAATGTTCATCAAAATCGAATTCTGCATATAATTGCTGTTTTTTTCAATTAAAAGATTTAAACTCTTTACATCATCGATCTGCTGCTGCTCGTCATCCGTAAGAACAACTGTCGGTTCCTGCTTCTCATCCTTCGGCTGCTGTGCCGCATGATATGCCCGCACGTCCTTTGCATACTTCACTCCCGGAAGTAAAATTGCAAACAACACCGCACATAAAATCCATAACTTCCATCCCATCATCACTTTCCAGAATAACTGGCGAAGTGAAATCTCCCTTACCTGATTTTCCATTTGTAATTTCTCCAATTCTTATTTTTGTGTACTTAATTGAGTGTACTTCTTTTTTATTTCAAATGCAAGCTTTTACTTCATTCATCCTTTCTTCAGCAGCAATTCCTCTATAATCCGATACTCTTCTGGATTTAGTTTGCCTTCACGATACAACTGCTCAAGTTCTTTGATAAATTCTGCTCTCTCCTCCTCATTGGCCGTATCAAGATTTGACACTTCTTCTTTTAATTTTTGAAGCAGATCATCGTGTTCATAAACGGTTCTTGGCTCCCCAGTCTTACATTGCATCTTCCTAGCCTTTAAAGATCGGTTATGTCTGATAACAGCTAAAAGTTTATCCACAAACTGCACCAAAAGCTGAAATTCCTCTTTCATTTGCGTAAATAACGCACTCTGCTCTCCATCTTGCAGCGCACGCCTATAATCCGCAAGAACCTCCACAACAAACTCTTTTTTCTGTAACAGTTCTTCCGAATACATACCGGCAATATACCCGTCTCCTCTTCTTCTGGCATATCCCAACCCCCAGATTGCCTGTAAATAATTTTTTAAGAACCGCGCAAAAGCTTTCTGTTCATTCATATTTCCCACCACTTTACATTGTACAAATCCCCTTGCCACGGCAATCAGAACATCTTTGTTCATCAGTGACACAAAGTTAAGATTTTCGATCATATCTACGGTGATGGCTTGTGCTTCCTCCTGCACAAAATAAAACTTTATCATCCGGATCCAATTTTCTGTTGAAATTCCGGTTACATACAAAGCCTTAAAGGCAGAAAGCATCGCAGTCTCTCCAAACAACTGCACCGTACCGTTATTCTTTTCATTTTCCATTTGAAATGCATCTTTCCAGATTTTATCCCAAGCTTTCTTTCGGGGATTTCCTCCTTTATTTAAAACCGTTTCACAAATTTCCTTTGCAAGCCATTCCATATCGGTATATTCCGAATTGCCATTTCCCTTAATATTCCACAAGAAACGATTCACTTGCTCATTATGTTGCATTCTTCGCATAACACCATCTGATTCGTTTGCAAACCATCTTGGATCGTTTCTGTCCGCTTTCGGAATTGAAAAATCATATCGCAGCACAGCAAATATCCAAATAACGGGATTATTAACCGGATCCTCAACAATCTGTATACACTCATTTTCCGAGTAAATGTTTGCATGGTATCTTCCGATCAATGTCTCCACATCAAACGTCTCGTTCTTGTAAGTCAACAACAACGATTCTGAAAGAAGTTTTCCCATTTTGATCTGTTCCATCTGTTCATATAGAAAATGCTTAATAAAAAGGATCATTGCCAACCACTTTGCATTTTCCTTCTGCCGGTAACGTTCATTCATTTTATATATCAGCACAAATTCATTAAGATACAGTTCTACATTGCGAATTGCAATTCTCTGCGGTCTCAGCACAAGAGCATACTTTTTTAACTCATGGATATCCGTTAAAATCACATTAGACACAGAAGCTGTCATAATATACTTCACATCTTCAATTTTCAGTCCTGTAACCCGCTGCATTCCACACTTCTTCCATAAAGCAACAATAATTCTCTCAAATGAAAGTTCCGTCACCGCAACCTCATAAGGAATATATTTTTCCAAAAACGCCTTATTCCAGGGCAAATTTGAAAACTCATACTGGTATAAAATATGTATCTTATCTCCAGCCAACTTCTCTGCAATAGCAAAAATCTTACGTACAATATCCGGATCCTTGATTCGATCGATATCCTCAAACACAATTAAGATATCCTTGTCCAAACGTCTGACATCTTTCTCAAACCCAATAAAAGTAGAAGAAACTCCTTCCCCTTCCTCCTGCAAAACATTATAAAACACATTTGAAAGCGAAAAATTTTTAAAAAGCTTTCCCGTTTTTCTTCCATGAAACGAATAAATTCCGTTTTTCTGCAAAACGCGTTCAATCTCCCCTAATAGGATACTTTCAATCTCGTTCAGATCACAGGTGAGCAAATCAATTTGAATAAACGTAAAGCGTTTCTTCATCGCCTCATCCTGATAGATCATGTTAACCAGAAAACTCTTTCCATCTCCCCAGGGCGCATCCATGCCAACAATCGGAACCGCCTGAATAAAACTACAGAGACGCTCCAAATCATAAGTTCGTTCCCGAAACAGATTTTCCTTCACGTTTTCTTTCTGTCCCGTCTCTGACCTGTCATATCTCAGCAGAAAAACAAAATCCACTCCCAAGATAAGTACCATACATATGCCAAGCAACAATTTTTCCATTGTAAATTCTGGAAACTGCCGGATTGCAATAAACTTTCCCACCCCAAAAGCAAACAAAGTTCCACCGCACCAAAACAGTAGAACTTTGTGAAAATACATGTTCTTTTCCATACGATAAACTAAAATAAGAGCAAGTGAAAAGAACAGAAAGAACCACTCAAATACACGTGATGGAATATTGAGTAAATAAAACAATGCAGTTAAAAGCAATAAAATAAATATATTTTTCTTTTCTAACATTTCATCCTCTTGGTATAATTTCTTCATCTATTTGTTTTCTACTTGTATCGTCCTCTGCCAGACCTTTTCTGGCAACAATCCACAGTTCCTCAAGTTGTATTAAATTTTTTAGCACAACTGCCTTATATCTTCCAAATGTATTCGTATTACAAAGTCTGTAACTTTTTTGTACAATTAATTTTCAACTAGCTCAACTGTCTCAAATTTTCTAAAATTAATAATCATGTTATTGTCCTTACATAAATATGTATTAATATTGATTCGTATTGTCTTATTTTCGATTTCGCACTGTTGTAAAATCAATTTATCTTCATTTTCATCTATAACTGCATATTCTTCATTTTTTACCTGGACAATTCCAAATCTTGTTTTACTTTCCGCCAAATTCTTGTTATCACAATATCCTCGTACAAAAAATATAATACAACCTGCTAAAATAAGTACACCGCCTAGTATCATATCGTCTTTATTATTCCACGTTCTTCTACCTCTTCTTTTTTCACACTTTTTTTGATTTTTTTCTGTTGATTTTTTTCTGTTGACTCTTTTTCTGTTGACTCTTTTTCTGTTGACTCTTTTTCTGTTGACTCTTTTTCTGTTGACTCTTTTCTGTTGACTTTTTAAATCTTGTAATATTTCTGGATAAATACTTAACGCCATACCAATACCAAATGAAGCTATCATTATCCATTGGAAAGGTATATATTCTACACATGCCTTTAATAAAGATAAATTAATATTTCCTTCATAAAATATCCACATATTTATCAATAGTGGAATAATAATACTACAGAAAAATTTTTTTACATAATTTTTTCTCATTGTTAATATTCTTACAGTTAATATCGCATACCCCAAATATAATAGCACCAAAACGAACGCTCCGATATTATGATACAAATTATTTTTATTATACGGAAGCATCAATTGACTATCAATTCCAAAATATTTGTAATATCCTCGATTTATTATATAAAAATAATAATTTGAAACTATTCCATATATACTTACAAGAACCGGGATAGCTATAGCTACCTGCGCAGTATTTTCTTTTATGAATTGAAAAATTTTATCTATTTTTCCTTTTTCACATATAATATTTCCATTTTTATCTATCATAATTTTCAATTCCTCCTCTATAAAAGCTCCAATCTTTCACTTTATAATATTCCTTGGATCCATTCGGAAGTGTTCTCAACTAAGTATTCTGCCCCTCTATATTAGCCAATCCGTCATCTGTACATATCGTATCAGACTCTACCAATCCTTTAATATTGGTTGCTGTCCTATCCGTCTTAATAATACAAGTTGTCCTATTCCAAAAACGCAACACATATCTTATTTTTCCATATTATCTAATGTTTACTTTTTTCTCTATTATACTAGCAAACGCATGTTCCCGCAATATTTATTATATTCTCTCAACATTTAAAAATTGTAAAGCCTAATTTCAAGGTAAACGCTCCATAGTCCATACATAGAATACCAACAGCAAATTTGAGAAAATAGACTAAAATATTAAGACGGTCAAAAAAGTGTAGTCTTAAAAGTTTAGGCTAAACTTTCGCGACAGATGGAAGAAGTCTATGAAATCTCAAACAGCATTGGTTGCACGCAAGTGTCGTCTTAACGAGTGGGCCAGAATGGTTCACGATTGTAAGAACCGCCCTGCGGGCATGTCCGTTGATGAATGGTGCGAGCTTAATTCTATGTAAGTACGTAATCATCCGTACCTTGACTTTTTAAAAATGCCGCCCATCGGGCGGCACATTTTATTTCTTCTTTTTGGTTCGAAATTCTTCCGGTAATTCATCTGACCATGGTAAAAGCCGATTTAGATCATCCGGCTTTGGAAAAGGTCCCATTTTACGAAGCTCGTCTAATACATAGGAAAGATATACATATGGCTTCAGTCCATTCAGCAGGGCAGTTTCAGCGATACTGTAAACAACTGCGCTGGCATCTGCGCCACGGATACTCTTGGCAAACAGCCAATTCCGGCGGCCTACTGCAAAATTTTTGATTGCACGCTCCGCACTATTATTATCAATGCTCAGATGCCCATCATCCAAGTACCTGCGAAGATAGGTTTCCTGATTCAGCGTATATAAAATGGCATCACCAATAAGGGAAGATCTGTCTACAGAATCTTCCATCGAATGCAGCCATTCAAACAGGGCATCCACCACTGGACGTGACTGTTTCTGACGTTCCTGATACCGTTCTTCCGCCGTTTTATCTTTGATCAGTTCCTCTACTTTATACAGGATTCCGATCCTCGTCATTGCCTGATATGCAACGGTTTCTTTCAGCTGCTCTTTTGTGAAATCCTTTTTTAATGCCGTAAGTGCGGCATCGAAGCGACGTCTGGCATGGGTAAAGCACCCTGTTACGATAATGGAATCGTTCAGTCCATGATATGCCTGATATCCATCGCAGGTCAGATATCCATGAAATGTGTCTCCAAGGAAGTTTACCGGGTGATATCCGCCACGTGTTCTCTCATAATCAAAAAGAACCATCTGTGGGGCTTCACTATAACGGTCTGTCAGATATACCCACATCCAGTTTTGGGATGATCCTTTCTGATCCGGTTCATCAATTACCTGCATCCTGGTCTCATCACAATGGATGTATCTGCTCTTTAGGAATTCTTCCTTCATCTGCCCATAAAGCAGTCCCAGATACCGGTCTGCACAGCTTATGATCCAGTTTGCCATTGTTTTTGTCGATAGGTTTAAGTCATACCTTGCGAATTCACGTTCCTGTCTTGCCAGCGGCATGCCATTGACATACTTTGCATTCATGATTCCGGCAACCAGCGAAGGAGTAGCAATGCTTCCCTTGATCAGCGGCAGCTCTTTTTCCGGTCGGATCATAGCACCACATTTGGGACAACTATATACATAGGTAACTTCTTCCACCACTTCAAAGGTGGATGGGATGAATTTCAGTCGTTTTACGACTTCTTTTGTGACGACTTTATACTTTGTTCCACAGTCCGGACAATAGCGGTCTTCGCCGGTCAGTTTATATTCGATTGTTTCTGTCACTTCGAAATTAGAAAGATCTTCTTCCTTTTTGCCGGTGCGTTTTTTCCGTTTGTGCGATGGAATCACGATTTCCTCTTCAATCTCAGCAGCATCCGTATCTGCATTGGCCTCAGCCTCATTAAACAGATCCATCTGTTCATATCCATCTGCGTATTTTTCACTGGAAGAACCGAAACGTCTTCTCTGTGCAAGCGCAAGACGGTCTGAAAGCATTGCGTTCATAAATTCCAGTTCTTTCTGCTTGTCTTTCAGAAGCTGTACCCCGGTCTCTTTTTTCCGAACCTGATTTTGCATGATTCTCATAACTTCCATCATGTTTTCACGGCTCATGTTATTCAGCTGTTCCTCTGTAAAAAACGGATCCATCCGGTAATCTCCAAACTCTTATATGATAATTCCAGTATAGCATAGAAAGTCCGGCTGTTCGAGAAAAATCAACGTTTTACTGTGTAGGAATATATACCGATATCCACGAGTATTTCGTGCTTTTTGCGAATTGACAAATCCGTTCTTTATACAACAATCTTTGGATGTCTTTCTTCAAAAGCTCCCTTCGGAGTAAGTGAAAGACCATCACAAAGCCAATGCATTTCTTTCAGGGTTACTGTAGGTTGACCACATTGGTGCCTGACCCCAATGTGGTCTGTGCCAAGTAATGCGGCAATGATGATTCTAATCCATCGGCCGCCATTCCTTGATCACAATATGAAAGCACATGATCCATACTTACCCATTGTATATCAAGAACGGCTTGTTGTTCTTCTCTCTTACAAAACTCAGTTAGAAGCAACTTTTCATCATTTTTATTCATTTTGTATGAATATATTGTACGTAATTCCCGATTGCTTTCTTCCGGCTTTTTAATATTTACTTCTGCCTCCCGAAAATACGTAAACATAAATTCAATATTATCTTCATCCGCAATGAACCCTAATTCTTCAAACATTTCTCTGGCTAAAGCTTTTTTCTCAGAATTGTCACCACTAGATACATGTCCACCAACAGGTACATCAAGCCTACCATCACCTCGAACCTGCAACAAAAGTTTACCTTCCTGATTTATAATAAAAAGATATACCACTTTATGGATTAATCCTAAACGATGACATAATAATCTTGGGGCAATTCCAATTTGATTGCCCGCTTCATCAAATACTGGAATCTTTTCTCGATCTGAACCTGATATAGTTTTTCCCTTTTTGTAGGTTAAGTCAAGTATTTCATATGTTGTCAATTCATGATTGCTCATTTGCTACCTCCTACTTGCTTCCAGAATGTAATTTCTGTTGATAGTTTCTGTATATTACAAAAATCAATTACACGTTTAATATATAAGTTTCTTTTATCAAATGATATTCCTTCTATATTAATAAGAGCACTTGTGTTAGATTTAATTTCATCATATCGCCCCGTTTCATATGCTGCATCCAATCCCTCTGAATAAAATGTCACAGCATTGGCTATATCACCTTGTTTGTTATATACTTCACCGAGGAAGGCATACACTTTAACTGCACGCTCATTATCTTTAATGGCTCTAAATTTTTCCGCTGCCTTTTTAGCGTCATCTAAGCTTTGAGAAACTTCTGTTTTATCAGAAGATTTATAGTGCAATTTCGCTGACGAGAATAAAAGAGCCGCCTCCATTTCCGCTTTGTCCCTTGCATCAGTAATTTGCTCCGCATCAACTTTAGCAAAATTCAATTCACTTTTCGCAGCATCATACTTTCCACTTCTTCTATAAATTGATGCCAAATGTCTATGTGCCTTAGATGACAAATAGAAATCCTTTTTTTCCTTTGCGATTCTTAATCCATCCTTAATATGTGTTCTAGCCAACTTAGGATTACCATACATATACAATGTCCATCCAGTATCATCAATTAGATATGATGCTCTAAGAATATCATCTGAGATCATGGAAGCTGCTTCTACCACCATATTTCCTATTTCAATACGCAATTCATATTGCCCAGATAACCATAAATACCTACTAATTATAGGTGCAATTCTACAAACCTCATTCCATCGTCCATCTTTATAAGCCTCTTTAATCTGTTCAATAATATTAACTTCCAGAGGAGTTTTAGTAACCTTCGCCCTTGGATTCTCTTTAATTGCGTCAATATCAAAATACTTGACAATTAGTTCACGTAATGCAATGCACGCACTTTTAGCTGCAAGGAACTGAAAGTCATCACATTTACTACTATTTCCGAAATCAGAGATTCCTCGAATAATAAGCCAAGGAAAATCTCCTCGTTCAACTGAGCACGCCCTTACAAAACCTGCCCCTTCCATGTCTGCGCCTCTACACTTGTCATCTAAATCCTCTCTGATACCATCAAAATATCCTGAATCACGAATAAGTGTATTGTCAGAAAGTATCGAACCATCATGTATGCTAATATTACCATCAAACTCTTCTTCTGTCATATTTAAATTACGGGCAGATTTAATTGCCGAATTTATTTCAAATGCAATTTCCTTACTGCACAATGTAGCAAAATCATGAGATGGTAATGGATTTATCTTCATTAGGCCATTAATGTAATCAGATCGTGAATATCCTTCCGTTCTGGGATTAAAAACCCCATTTTTATAAGCCTTAATAGTTCGATCGTGTATTTTATTAGGAATAACAACATCACCAATTTTGACGGTGCCTTTGATTCCAGCAGAAATACCTACCAAGCACATGATTTTTGGATACCAATCGTTCAAAAAACGTGTGGTAGATATAGCGCATTCAGTATTTCCTGCATCCTTATTCAAGAAAGATATAACCACTGATAATTTTCGATTTACTTTTTGGCTAAATATCTCTGTTTTTAAATAGTTCGCATCTCCATATTCTCGATGCTCGAAATTCCCATTCACATTAAGTACCGACAAAAGAGCCTTGATTTCTGTAGGTATTATAGTTATTATTCCAACATCTATCGCTTTATTATCCATATGTGCCTCCCAAGTTAATTATACTCTCAATACTTTTTTCTTTAAAAGCACTATCCGAATATTTAACTACCGCTACTTGATCTATGATAAAACTTCGTTGTTTGTATACACGCTTTAATAAATCCGAAATACATTCATAGTCTCTACTTATTTCATCTATATTTCCAATTTTACTATATGCTAAAGTTATCCACGGCTTATATATTATCGAATAGTTCAATCCTGATTTATCATACAATTCATGTATATTTATACCTTCCCAAAATTTCATGGAGATATCAGATAAATGTAGCCGAATTACGCCATCCTGATCCAAACTTAAAGTATCCGTTTGTAGTAAAAACGGTTGTTTTTGAAAAAATAACTTATGTAGATATTCTACATACCCATTGGGCATATCAATGGGATTACCTAAGGAATGACATCTTAACAATGTTATATGCCAATCAATTTCTTTACTCCAAGTAAACCTATTGTAAATCAAGCTTTCTTCACGGCTTAATATTGAAATATATTTTTTCATATCATCTGATGGTTTCACAATATTAACTATGGATATCCCATATCTGGCCTCCATTTTCTTTTTTGACTTTTTGATTGTATTCTCTTTATCTATCATTTATCATTCCCTCTATAAAATTATGTAGGGATCCCTCCGAAAAGAAACTACTATCATACAAATTTCTTAATCTAAGCACTTTACCACTATAGGATTTTAATGACTCATCAATTGAACTATAAGTCTTCACTATAGATTCAAATGTAGGTACAGTAACAATATCACGTGAGTTCACAGCCGCTTTTTTATAATCACACTCAATCAAAACAATATAAACATTTTTAATGATTTTAGTAATAATATTAGTGCCACTATATCTAAACATAAATAATGGTATCTGTCCCGCATTAATTATATTTAGTAAATCCTCATTTCTATATCCATAAAAAGGGAATTCCTGATATCTAGCCAAGAAAAAAGCATCCGCTTTCATCATTTCGCAAAATTCATATTCAGAAATATATCCAAAATGTGTTTCACAATCAGTGTTTCTTTTTGTTCTGGTTGTATAATTTCTGATTATTTTAAGCTTCGGATATTGCAATTCTAGATAACTTGCCAACGTGGACTTCCCCGAACCAGTAGCACCTACAATAGCCAAAATGGGAATGTTATTAGTATTAATATAATTGACAATTTCTTCTGAATATCTCCACTTAATTCTTTCCACCAAATTATCTCCTACTCTTTTGCAAAATAGAAAAAGCTCCGCCACCCAAAGACCGCACTACATCCACGGAACTAAGTTTGACAGAGCAAATATACATAATTGCCCATCCCGAACTGGTCTGCTCAGACAAACTTATCCGTCTGAAATCTCCTTCCAGCGATACATTATAGCAGACTTCCTTTATTATCGAGACACGGTTTATTAAACTTTTCCACTTACATTCTAACACATGAAATACACTTTTGCACTTTCGCTATACAGAGGTAGTGTAGCTAAATACCGACATAGTTTTTTATAATTCGCCATTATAGTGCAATAGCATGTCCATATAAACTTTTAACATTCTCTTCTTCTCTGGCGATAAACACCGGTACGCTTCGATCAGACCTTCCAAATTCTCATCGTACCCTATAGTGGTTCAGTTGTCAAGACAAAAATCTAAGATTTTTATAATGAACTGATATTGTGGATAAGTTACAAGGGAACATGGGGAGGATAGTGTAACTCTCCCCTGAACCATTTATGCTAAGCTACATATGGCAGCAGCATTGCTGGATAGTAGCATTCAGCCGGTGTCTGATAGTCAAGTGCGAAGTGTCTCCGCTCAAAGTTGTAGTATGAATATACTGTCCGATGGCAGCTCTGGCTTCCTTAATATTATTATATTGTGTCAGATAGGCTTCCTCATACTTGAAGCTTCGAAACCAGCGCTCAATCATGATATTGTCCGCCCAGCGGCTTTTTCCATCCATGCTTTGGCGGATGCCGTTTTCTTTTACGAAATCAATGTATTGCTGACTGGTAAACTGACATCCCTGGTCAGAATTCAGTATCTGTGGTTTGGCTACCTTAAATGCTTTTTTCAAAGCATTGATGACCATTCTGGTATCAAGCGTATCATCAACTTCCCAGCCGACAATACAGCGACTGTGCCAGTCGATAACAGCTGTCAGATATAAAAAGCCGCGTTTGATCGGAATATATGTAATGTCAATTGACCATGCCTGATTCGGCTTGTCAATGACAGCATTACGAAGAAGATAAGGACACACCTTCGCCTGTTGCATCCGCTTGGAAAGGTTCATCTTTGGATAAATATCCATTTCATTCATGTAACGTCTGGTTTTGCGTCGACCGACATGATAACCACGTGCCTTCAGCTGTGCGGACATCTGTCTTGCACCCCATGCAGGGTTATAGGTATGAAGATGATCAATAATCTCTTTGCAGGCAAGTTCGGCTTCTGATACAGGCATCCCCTTGTAGTAAATGCTTGTACGGTTGATATCAAGCAGCTTTGCTCCGACAGAAATGGGTAATTCCTTAGTCGTCAAAAGGTTTTGGACTAAATTTACTCTCGTAGTCAGATCCGCAAATTTCTTCAGATTTTTTTTTTGAGCCAGTCGACCTGCATGGTTAACTGACCAACCTTTTTGGCATACTCCGATTTTTCCTTGCGCTCTTCGGCAAGCTTTTCTTTAAGGTTTTCCTCACGCTTGTCATCAAACACAACGGACGCATTATCGAGGAACTCTTTCTTCCAATTTCGGAGCAGATTTGGCTGAATATTATTTTCAACTGCCAGGGTATTGAGATCCTTCTCACCCTTTAACAGTTCGATCACAAGGTCTGATTTGAATTTTGCACTAAAATTTCTTCTTTGTCTGGACATGATAATGAATCCTCTCTTTCATACTGGTTTTAGTATATCAGATTCATTAAAATCTGTCCTGAAAAGTGTCTTAATTTATAAGACCATTATACAATACGAATAGGTGTTCTTAATGTAATATGATTTAACTCTATTTTATCATTAAAATCAACACTATCAAAATATTCAATAACATCTATTTCATTTAGTTCACTAATAAATTCTGGACTAAACGGACATGGATTCCACCCCCTCCGAAAAACAGAGGGTAAGCCGCCCGGCTCTTTGGTTTCCCATGCGGATATTATAACAACGTCCTATGACCTTCGCAATCTCTAATTTTAGTTTTCTAATTCACTCTAACTAAGCTGTTCAACAAGCCTCTTTATGTCTGCCTCTGATGATGTCATCACACAACACATCGCACAAAGCATCGATCATCATAACTCAAATTCCCCTGCATGCATCCTTTCGTAGACAGATTCTCCCATATGCACTGCGGATCTTCTTTCAACATCCGCTGCAAGTAATTCTCACTCTGTTCAAGAGTGGCAAATAATTTCGGATAGCCATCACTTGCTAAAATAAACTCATCTCCCTCCTGCAACTGGTATTTCACGATTAAATTCTTACTCACCGGTTCTCCGTTCAATATAGGATAGCCAAAATACGAATTCTCATTTTCGAACAGATACTGTTGCTTCAGAAAAGGCAGAATTGCCTCTCGTCCAGCATCTTCACCACTGGGCAGAGTCACACTCTCACCATTTCGTATCCGTTTCTGTGAAACAAATGCACGCAGCATCGCATTCATGTCATCGATTCTCTTGTTATGTGTATGGGCAATCCCATTCACCATGCATTGGCAATCCCCATAAGACCAGATTTGTCTATAAAAATCGCTATAAACAATAATCGCAGCTCTTGCATATTCAAGCGGTAATCGCTCTGAGAAGCGCTTCTTGTACTCCTCGTCCAATTTCACCGACAATCGTTCAAATAACTCATATGCCTGTATATCCCTTGGAATTGCTGCAAGCTCTGATTGAAGAAGCAATGACGCATAACGCCCACTTGTAACACCGTCCCACCAGGTGTTCCCTTTCGTTGTCACACCATCAATAGCTGCCACAAAATCATTGCCAATAAACAACGCATCCTCACAGCTTCCTGCTTCTCTACTCTTACCCTTTAAAAAATGCTCAATCTCTTTCATCTTTTCTTTCCTGCATCCACCGCAACAGCATCACTACAGCCGCAGACGCTGATAGCATCATTGGCAGCTTCTTGTTCTTATACACCATCAGTCCCGGAGCAATTGCAAGCTCCTTCAATTCTGTCGTCTTAATCCATAGAATTCTGCTGCCATCCTCCAGCTCCTTCAATTCCTTATCCCATGAGGATCTCTTCTTTTGCAGAATCTCCCCTTTCAGCTTCGTCTTAAAATTTGCCTCAATTTGTTCTTTCGACAATGTTGTTTTCGCATAAATCAAAAGCTGTGGTTTCCCACCCTCTACAAAATCCCTATAGGCCGCAATCACACCGGTCTTGATATTGAAATTCTCCAAATACTCCGGTTCTATTTTAAGCTCATCCTTAATTTCCTGAACAAATGCTTTCTCCATTCCAGCCTTCGACAATTCTTTGGTCGTAGAGTCCAATGCATACTTCGCCTTCATCGATGCACCAATACTGTCTCCGTATGTACACTTACCAATCGAAACAATCTGATTTCTCTTTACAAAAGGAATATATCCATCCGAGGATTTAATAAAGCCATTGAAGCCAAGGTGGTTAGACATCTTCGATTTAGCCAAGCTCTCTATAAACGGACCATACTGATACACATCTCTATTGGTAAGTCCATTTGACCAGGGATAATCCATCGCACGGTTCGTAATTAATGAGGCAAAATACGTTGTCCTCATCGTCTGAATCGCAAAGCCCTGCTCCGTCAGCCCCCAATCTCTCACGCGAATATTCAACTGATTATACGAATTAGAACTCTCATGTGCTTCAAATAATTCGCTTGATACTGCGCTCAACGCCTCCGGAATTTCATACATTTCCGAGCTATCCCGAATAATCATATCTGTGCCATGAAATAACGCAACCAGCTGAACCGGGAATCTATATTTTGTTTTAATCTTTTCGCCTTTATCACCATAATTTGGTTTCACAAGCTTGTGAAGCTTATGTAATGCTTTGGCCTCTGCCTCTGCATTATCGTACACGATAAAATCATCCACGTATCGTTTCACCAATTTATCATAGTTCGAATCCAGCTTACGCTCATCTTCCGTCCAGTTCTTGATAGCAGCCGAAAGCATCTTCTCTGCCAGCTGCAGGGTGAATGACAATACTAAGGCAAAAAATAATGTCAGATCAAGAATGTCCTCCCCTTTCCCATGGAAGAAAATCCACACAATCACCGCAACACTAATCAGCACAGAAAATATGTTATTGGTTGCAATTTTGTACATAAAATGTTTCAAATTTCGTCTTAGATTCATTCTTATATATTCCTATCATATGTAACCATGGGTGCCGAGCCCCCTAAAACACGATTCTTTTCATTATCTCCCCAATACCCCAATAACTACTGATTACTTTTTTCTTTACTGTCCATATAAACTAATGTGTCCTCTAAATTCTTCTTAACCGTAAAGAACTTATTTAATAAATCTAACTCCTCTGTTGTAAACATAATCCCTCCCTCTCCTTGTCATAATTTCCCCTGTCATTTACAGAAAAACGATTTGACAATAGTACACTATGATGCTAATATAATCATATAAAAGGTGCTACCGATAGACGGTTAGTCCGATTAAATGAATTAAAATAATTGCCTCAGTTTACCAGACAGGGGGCGATTATTTTTTGTATGATTTATTGCCGAGTGTATATCCAAGTCCAAAGCAGGTTATACCGAAGCTTATCACTGCATGAGACCTTCAAAGGTCAACATTGGCATCCCTCCTATAGCAAGATTTCATCGTGGGATGATTTCTATGTAAACAGAGGGTCACAGTCCCTCTGATGAAGGACTAACCGCCTACCGTGTAGGGTAGCACCAAAAATATCATACCAAGAATTGAACGGTATGGCAATCAAAAAATGATAAACCGGTTATTGTCTGAAAATGCGTCAAATCATCAAATTCTGTTCAACATCCCCGCTTAATCTCATCAAAGTTTCCGGAATTTTAATTTTAAAATCAATTAAGCTAAACCTACTATAACGCTTTCTTATTTCTCCCATACCCTTTTTCTTATCTCGAAGCACTTTTTGAACCAACTTCATCCCATCTTCCTGCTGCATTAGTTGCATATAATGATTTTCAAGCAAAATTGGTGATGGCAATTTGCAATTAACACCTGTTCCAATTTCATAATTTGTTATCACAAAATGATCCACTTCTTTAGGCACTATTCCTATATAGTCAGATCCAAAATATTCTTCTAATATTTCTTTATGTTCACTAACATACTGTTTTGCCCACTCTAATTGAGCATATGCCGTCTCTAACATCTTATCCAGATTAGTTATATCCCTTTCTGAATCAACCGGAATTTTGTATTTTAATTCTATCACCTGTAAATGATTGTTCTTCTTATCATAAACCAACAAGTCCATTCCAGGCCTAATACTCTGTTCACGCGTAAAATTCTTCGCAACCCAAAATTTTTTCCCTACAATTTCACTTATTCTGTTTTGTTGCTCCTTTTCAAACATATTTTGCTCTTTTTTATATAATTCAGATTGACATTTTGCCAAAATCCTTAGGGCATTCGTTGCAGGTCTTTGCATATTAAATATAGCTTCTGAGAACATTATTCTACCTTCATCTAATTCAAAAAAATACTTTAAAGACAAATCTGCATTTTTGTCGTTCGTATTATATTGAAAAAAGTTAATCATTTCTTCAACTTTTTCTTCATCTATTCCAGATTCCCGAACTAACATCTTCACCAAATCTTATTTCTGGCACACACTAACACCTGTGCGTCTCGGAATCAGTACATGATTATTAGTCATTTTCCTTATTACATAATTATTCAAAACAGTAGAAACTTCTTCATAATCTTTCAAAGAAAATTTTCCAAACATAAAATTATAAGTAAAATTGAAATCACTTCTGTGAATAGCTTCAATTATTTCATGATTTGATTTGGCACTACATTTGGTTAAACAATTCAACTCCTCCCATTCATTAAAAGTGTTGAAATATTCGTATTCAATAAACACAGCATCATTCACATTTATCCTCAACACGTTAATTCGATAAACAATTTATTTTCACAATGTAATTTCAGCAACTAATACAATCCATAATTCAAGACAATTTCTGGAAGATATTTTTCTTCTTTCATTATTAGCGCCATTCTGGTAGCTCCACTCATTGGTGAAATTAAGCCATCACATTTTGATAATATATATACTCTGCAAAAATATTCATATCCACGCATATATTTATCATTTTCTCTATCAAATGTATACTCTGCTATATTTATATTATCGCAATTATATAATCCGTCAAAATAAGCTTGCTCTGTAGTAATTACTCTCCCCTTCCCTATGTGCTTGTAAAAAATATCTAAAATGCTTTTTTCTTCCGTAGCCAAAAAGACAATATCTTTTTCTCCAATATTTTTTTTAATTATAGCTATCAATTCATCTGTTTTAGGTTGTACCGGATGGCCGGACGGTTTTTTTAAAATGTAGTCGGTTCCTCTGGCTACACATCCGATCAATTTTCCACCGTTAGGGACACAACTTCGAATCTGAAAATATTTGTTTTCAAATTTGTTCATAATATCATTTTTAATATGGAAAAATTTTTTCCAAAGCAAATGATAAGTCTCTCTCTCTTTTGCACTCATAAACCAATGCGGATAAGGAGTATTTTTCAAACAATTCGGCAGCCGCAAATAACATTCCTGTGTCGTATTTTGCAAATATGAGGGTTCGTCAAAAAAAGTCTTATAGTAATCCTCACCTTCCCTATCAAGAAGTTTGAACTCCGGTACCCCCCCTACTGCAACTGCAAACAAAGATTTTCCTAACAGATCAGCCAAATAGCACATATTAAACACAGAAAAATCATTACAGCTTTCCTCAAACACAATAGCTTTCGACTCATCAACAGAATCAAGCATATTTTCATTTATACATCGAATTTCCTTAGTTGTCAAAATTCTGGATACTGCATTGTTATCCGTATCAACAACCATCTTTTTTAGAAATTTCTTAGGTACAATATATGAACACACTCTCATTATCCACTGTTCGATTTTTATAATTATCTTCATAGATTTCATTCCTTTCTATTTTCCATTATGTATAGTTTAATTTTCCTAATCCTTTTACAAAATAATATTCATTATATAGGAAGGCGGACTATCTGGTTATCCGGGAATATAAATTATCCAAATTTTTCTGCCATAAGATCTATGATCTTTTTATCTACTTCGCAATTAAATTTTCTTGCAAAGCACAATTGATTATTTGTCAACTCAAGATAATCATTGCTCGTAAAGACATATGGCGCTCCCCTCTTCCAATCTATCAATCGTACACATGCAGCATGATCGTTGTCATAATTCTGATGATATAAGTTTTTTTTGAATCTTGAATTATGCACAATCGTCTGCAAAAAAATTTCATCACAGAAAATAGTATTTTTAAATGTTTCAAAAATCCAGCTTGATCTGCTACATACATATCTTGCCAAATCATCCGTTATGCTAAACCAATTTGCTCCTTTTTGAAATTGTATATTCTTATTTCGCTTAATTCCGATCAATTTCTGTATCGCTATAGATGTCTTGCGAAATACGGAATACAGATTCCTTTTTCTGCCCTCTTTTTCTTGAAAGAAATAATAATACCTAATGCGTTCCTCAAACTTAAATTTTGGTTCTTGAAAACAAACAAATTCTTTACCGCTATGTTCTTTTAAAAAAACATGGATGAAATCCTGTGTCTTGATTGGCAAATCTTCTCCTGAGAGCAAATGGTAATAAATATAATGTCCATTTTTAATAGCCGCCTTTAACAGTCGCAATTCCGTATCTATCTGACTGTCCCCCCCCATGTGACTTTTTCCCTCTGTATATGATATATTTTGCTATAACTCAAACAATTCTCTGTCTTAGCTGAATCATATGAACCTACCTTTTCATCCATATGAACATAAATATCATTTCTTTTATCATCTAGCATTTTTAACAAAGTGAAAAAAGTATAATCTGCCTTATGTGCCATAATTAAAAATGCGTGTTTATCTGATACATTCTGTTTCATTTCTTACCTCCAATTTTTTTATGATAGATATCTCAATTCATTTTTATAAAAAATCAAGTTCTTTGAATGCCATTTTTTAAATATAAAAGCAAAGTGCGTAGCTGTTTGGAATACATAATATAGGATACTCCAGTAACAACAACGGTTGTTACCACGCATACTCTAACCGCCAATATACACCAATTAAAATAATTTTCACTTCTTACATAATGTCCTATCAATCCATTTATGATAAAACAAATACCTACACACGTGATTGCAAAAGCAATACTTTTTATAGATTTGTGAAATTCCCGATTTAATATATGTTTTTTTAAATATATCATATGGAAAAGCATCCTAAGGAAACCACCTGCAAATGTTCCTATTGCCACACCAATTAATCCATACTTACCAACCAATAACACGGATATAACAATATTTACTCCGGCACTTATATATGAATACATACTGGTTTGTTTAAAATCTCCATTCACATAAGCTCCTTGAATATATGGCGCACCATAACAGTCCATCGCTACGGCTAAAACAATAAGATAACCAAATAATTCCTGTATATAGTCCGTATCGGTAACTCCCCGCGTATAAACAGACACAAAAGGCGTCACCAAAATCGCACAACACACGAACAGGATTAAGGTTATATATTGATATGAGAATTCATACAAGTCAAAAAACTCATTTTTCTCAACTTCATTTTTTACTGCGAATGTTTGTCCCACAGCCGGAATCAACGCTGCAGAAATCGAATTTGCAACATTTTTTACTGCGTTAATAATTGTAATATATACATTGTAAACAGATACATTATACAGAGACGAAAGTAATGTCAAAAACACAATGTCCGTGTTTCCATTAATAAACCAGGCCATATTTTGTCCAAACCCATCCCATCTTTGTCGCAATGCAGTTTGATCAGGCGGAATATTCCTATCAATTTTATAATGCCTCGTTACATAAACCCTGTATATAACAATCTGTACAATCGTGGCCAATAACAAAACAAATTTCAGAAGATGTATTTCCGGATAAATATAGATCACCGCAACAGAAAATACAAAATTCAAAACGACCAATGTAATCTGTGCAAATGATACTATGTATATTTTCTTGTCAGCATTTAATAAAATACGATCTGAAACAGCAAAAAAATACTGGGCAAATTGTCCCATTCCTATAATTATAACAAGCCAAAATACATATCCATAAGTAAACTTCGTATTAATAATCTTCGGATATATGGCAGCAAGAATGAGTGTATATATTACACATACATATGCAATATGGGATAGAAATTTTTTTGCAGCATTTACTATGGCACTTACTTTGAATGGATCATGTTCCACCAAAGGTTTAAATAAGCTGGCAGTTATGACAGCACTAACGCCTCCCTCTAACAAACTTAGGTAATTTAGAAATTGACTAATAGACGAAACGAGTCCGTTTATATCTGATCCCATTTCCGAAATAATATATTTCTGAATTACAATATAGTATACTATCGTAACCAACTGTACCAAAACCGATGTGCATATATTAAATAATGTCACCTTTTTTTTCATTGGAACCACCTTATCATCTTATCCAATAGTCAAACATGGAGAATCGTCCGCAATCGCATTATATGATATAACAACTTGAATCTCTTTGACAGCAGCAGGTTTTGTATTATCATATTATATTTTCCCTCATTAAATTGTCCATTGTAATTTTCTCTTATATAATATTTTAAAATATTTTTACAATTTGTTATAAATGAGCCTTTTGAAATATGACTTTCAAGTAATAATACCGTCTTAATACAGCGCATTAGAAGCAAGTGATTTGCGGGTATATTTTCAGGGCATATTTCTTTACCGGACTCATACACCAGACGAAGTGCTTCCCACGAATTATATACTTTTTTAGTAGACAGAGAGCCTTCATTCGCATAAACATTATAAACAACCCGATTTATAAAACATATCTTTTCCGTATACAGCAGATAATCATAAACAAAACAGGTATCCTCTCCATAAGGATGACTGTTAAACATTATGTGTTTGTTACAAATAACCTCGGTTAGGAATAGCTTATCGCAAGGACCATTCAAGTAATATCCATCGGATACCAATATGTCTGAAATTGCCTTCTTACCGTCCACTATTTTTGAGGCAGGCACATATTTTCTGTAATTTCCATTCTCTGTTTTTCCAATACCTCCAACAACCAAATCCCCATCATTTCTTCTTTTCCAAAGATTTTCTATTCCGCACTTCGGTATAGCGTCGTCGCTGTCACAAAAAAATAAATATTTTCCGGTTGCCGCCTCTATCCCACGGTTCCGCGCACTCCCAACGCCCTCATTTGCTTGATAAATATAATTAATTCTGTCATCTTTACTTTTATAATATTTACATATGTTTTCTGATTGATCTATCGAGCCATCATTTATCAAAATAATTTCGAGATTTTTGTATGTTTGATTTATAATACTATCCAAACATCTTTTGAGATATTTCTCACTATTATATATTGGTATAATGATTGTTATTAAATCCATTATTTTTGATTTTCTCCTGAAATATCTTATCTGTTTTATGGCTGTCCCAAAAGCACATTGTTTTCATATACCGATGAAAATGCAGATTCAATTCCCATGTCACCTGCACAAAATATCGTTAAGCTCGCTACAGCTAATAACAATACAAAGCAATAAACTAATTGAAATGACAACACATACCTTTTTTGAGCACATTCCAACCTATTTCCCAGAAAAATAAAGTTATAAATCTGATACACTCTAAAGTATCTGACATATGTTGAACCTAATAGCAATAATGGTAAAAACAAAGCTGCCACATAATTAGATTCGTATATTTTTCTGTCCATATCATCAATTCCATCTCCGCTCAGTTTCCAATATTTTCCAATGTAAAGAATCATAACGATATAAGCCATCTGCAACACAAAAAACATAACACCTATTGCCAAAGAGCTATATTGTTGTTTACTCATATATTCATCAAATTTGGGACTTAAGTTTCCAAAAGGAATATAACTAACCAAATTAGATGAATACCGGAATAGTATGAATTCCGCTATTAAGTAAAAATATGTCAGCTTTTTCTTGTTCTTCTCAACCAGCTTGTCCAATAAAGGCACCAGTAAGTATATAAAAACCGAAAAGTGAAATCCCAAAGCAACCAAAACTGCTACTAAGAAAGGGACTTTCTTTTTCTCGTTCCAAAAGCTATACGCTAAAACCACAAAGCACATTGCAATAAAAAATCTTTTCTGATATATACTGTCCATCATTGGATAGATCATATATAAACTCAACGCCATATTGGGGCGTTTTGCAAAACGCAGAATGACATACGCTAAAATTGCAATTCCTATCGTCGCTAGTACCGCATTATACCGAACATAATCCCATCCCCATTGGTGGGCGAAATAGGCGAATAAATCATTTGCCCATCCACTAAGGCTGGAAAACAGATTCTTCCCGGAATAGTTATAAATCGCTTCATTTCCATCATAGTCCCATCCACCATTATTTAATGCAGTCAAAATCCAAATCCAACTGCATTGCAACAGAAAAAGTAATTTTGATTTCCGAATTAACAACCCTAACAGTATGAGACATACCGTAATCGAAATCCATATCCACATCTATCGTTTCCCCATTTTCCTTCTCATTTTTATTTTCAGATTTTTAAATCGCAATCTAAAATAATGAAGATTAAAATGTTTCTTTTTTATTCGTCCAAACGAATCAACGTCCTTTATTTTCTCTTCTAATAGTTCAAACGAATTCGGTATAATTTTAAAAGTTGATTTTTCTAAAACTTCCGCATCCATTTTCATCGGTCTAGACTGAAAATGAATGTACATATATTCCTTGCGTTTCAAATGTCCGGATACTAAAACATACCGATACAGCCTTCCATTATCCCACACAAACACGCTGTTTTTACGTTTTTCCTTCGAATAGGTCTTTTTATCTGCATTTAATTTCGTAAGCAGAAAGTTGGACGATTTCGTATATGTATTTGCCGCAAAAGAATCGTCATATATTTTCATTCCATGTTCTATAAAAATATTATTTATGCTATCATTGTATTCTTCATCAAATGAACAGTTATCCTCATTTTCATACACTTCCAAATACCGTTTCCGTCCATTTAGCGGAAACATAAATGCTCGCGAAATCTTCTCCGTGTTTCTGTAAATCGTACAGTGTCCCAAATCAAATATTTTGTCATACGAGGACAATATTTCATCCGAGAGAAAGTGCGAAATTCTCCCCCATATCAAATCGGAATCGCAATGTCCCCAATACTCATAATCTCCCAGATAATCATCAAACAAATATCCATATGCCGCCTTGTAGTCGCACAGCTTATATGGTTTGTCGCATTTGCAACTCTTACCAAGTTTTGACCAGATTAAATTTTGCATCGTCTCAAAAGACGTATAGTGTACCTTCACATTCTCAGGATACGCATATTCCGTGTTATCATCGGTAAAAATAATCCAATCACACAAATCCCGATTTGTCTCGCAGGACTTCAAATATAAAGGGAAATACTTATTAAAATGTCCAAAATACGGAATAATAAAAGCAATCCGTTTTTTCATCAGTTTCTGACCTTTCCGGCAATTCTAAGCATAATCAAAATCGGTTCATACAATCCGCAACGACACATAAAATAAAATATCATCCATGGAAACTCGAATTGATTGTTGCGAATATGCTTAAAATATTTTTCGTACCTGTAGTGCTTATTCATTGTACGCAGGCTTATAGCTGTATTCCTTATAGATTCACCTGCATTATTTGCATTCACTACGATTCCAAATAATTCTAATATAATTCTGCGATTCAAATTCTTATATAAATGCTCATTGCCTGTTTCTTTGAGCAGTTTTTGAGTTCTCTTATAAGAATTCCACCGTTTCTTTCCATAGTCTTTCTTATAAGAATGGAGCAGCGATTTTGTGTTTCCCTTTTCATAACGATACCATGTGTCTTCTGTATAAATTACTTTTCCGGAAACACCGCTGAACACATTGATATTGAACCATCCGTCCTCAATGCCAATCACATTTGTATCTACAAATCGAATGTCTTTAATCAGACTCGTACGATATAATTTTCCCCACGCTGTATTCAGGCGATCACTCCATAACGGCGATAATCTTTTTATTTCGTCTGGACCCACAAGCATCGCAAATAATTTATTTTTTACCTGTTCATTTGTAAAAACTTTATGACTCTCCGTAAAAATCTTTGCTTTTTGCTCTTTTCCCGGATATTCTTTTATATACGGAAATATGACAATCTCCACATCATCTTCCATATGTTTTGTCAATTTTTCAATGGCATTTTGTTCCAAATAATCATCACTATCAACGAATATGGTGAATTCTCCGGAAATATATTCCATTCCAGCATTTCTTGCAGAAGACAGCCCTGCGTTTTTCTTATGTATAACAATCACCCGTTGATCTAATTCCCTGTATTTATCAGCAATCTTTCCGGATTGATCGGTACTCCCATCATCTACGACTATAATTTCCAGATTGGCATATGTTTGCCCGATAACGCTTTTCAAACATCTGTCTATGTATTTTTCAACATTATAAACCGGTATGACCACGCTTACTTTTCCGTTACTCATAGTTAAAAAAAATCCTCCAACCACTCTTCCCTTGCCCACAAAGCTAAATCAGAACACCTCGTAGATCTTCCTCATACACCAATTGACCTCTTTCACATCATATCTGTCAGCAATTTCTATATTTGCTTGTCCAAACATTTTCCTATTTGATACATCATTCTTCATTCTTTTTATTGCGTTTGCAAACGCTTCATAATCATCCGGCGCACAAGAATATCCCGTAACTCCGTTCATGCTATAATCATTGATTCCATGTACATTTGAAGTAATCAACGGCAAGCCACTTGCCATCGCCTCAACCGCCGCCAGCCCTAAACCTTCCCGTTTAGACGGAAAGCAAAACACATCGGTTGTTTTCAACAGCTGCGGTATGTCTTCCCTGTAACCCAAGAAGAATACTTGATTTTCCAGGTTATATTTATCTGCAAGTTTCTGCAATTCTTTTTCTAACGCGCCCTTGCCGACAATAAAGTATTTGATTTCTTTCTCTTTTAGAATATGTAATGTTTCTATGATAGCCCGATGGTTTTTATTTTCATTTACCTCGCCTACGGACATCAGCACAAAGTCATGACATTCAACTCCAATTTCTGCTCTTTTCAACACTCTCAAGAGGTGGCTGTACCCCCCCTCGAATTTTTTCGTATATTTCATTCATGACATTTTTGCTTGCTTCAAGAGAAAACTTCTCTACCGTTTTTTTGTTATTTACAGTCACATTTTCTCTTAAATCCGCATCGTCACGCATTCGCAGAATCGCTTTTTTCATTTCATCCACGTCAAGCGGATTTTGTACACACACACCGGAGACACCATCCTCTGTATAATCCTTGATGCCATTCACATAGGACGAAATTAACGGAAGCCCTGCTGCCATTCCCTCAAGCGGAGCGATTCCCAATCCTTCACGGACACTCGGATGTACAAATACATCCGCCGCTACACATAGCTCGTCCACATCCGTCCTCGCTCCCAACAAAATCAAACGATTTCCAATTCCGACATCATCTGCAAGCCGCTTGTAATTCTCGTAATCTTCCCCCTGTCCTGCAATCACATAATAAATAGAAGAATCCTCTATCTCTCCTAATGCTTTTATGACAACCTGATGGTTCTTTCTGGACGAAAGCTCCCCGACAGATAATAAGACAAACGCATTCTCCGGAATTCCCAGTTCTTTTCGCTTTTCTGCCTTTGTTACATTACAGTCTTTGAAGCGAGATACATCTACACCAACACCCGGAATTTTTTCCACAGTTTGCATATGAAAATGTTTTTTTGCCAAATCATAATCTTCTTTATTTATTGTAATCAGAACATCATTAAACCTAGAGCAAAACTTTTCTATTGGATAGTAAATCAGCCAATTCTGAATCGGTGCCCCTTTAAAAAAATGGAAACCGTGCGCCGTATAGATAACCTTTGTTCCATTCTTTCTAGCATCTCTAAATGCCAGTCTGCAAATCACTCCGCCGATTGGAGACTGCGTATGTACCAAATCATAATGTTCCCGATCTGCAATTCGTTTCAACTGCTGATAAGTAAGCATCATATCCTTAATTGCAAAAATACTTCTCGGACATTTTGTATTCATCACACGGATATGCTTTCTTTTCAGTATTTTCCGAAAATTTGCAATTTCTTCCTCGCTTATTGGATTTTCTTTTCCAAAATTGCAGGCGACATCTACCTGATATCCCATGTTTTGCAATATCTCGATATTTTCCATATTGAATTTGTAAATCATGGATGCAACTGACGCATTCATCAATGCTTTTTTCATGTTTGGCACTACCCTCTTACTTACAATTCCTTTCTCGCCGGAACCCCCAGATAAGTTCCCTGCTCATCTATATCTTTCACAACCACAGCGCCAGCACCAACCATGCAGCCACCGCAGATATTCACGTTATTGCATACCACCGCTCCCGCGCCAATCCACGTACCTTTTCCGATATGCACCGTCCCCGCGATATGGCTTCCCACGGAAACATGCACATAATCTTCCAGCACGTTGTCGTGGTCAACAGTTGCTCCCGTATTGATAATGCAGCCGCTTCCGATTCTGGTGTCCGGATTGACAACTGCTCCCGCCATGATAACCGTCCCCATGCCAATCTCCACATTCTCTGCTATGACGGCATCCGGATGAATCAGCGTGACAACCTTTACCCCTTCGTTCAAAAGTTTTGTTTGTATTTCTTCTCTGACCTCTGGATTACCAATTGCCACAATGAAATCAGCGCCTTTGTATTGCTTCGCTGTATCGGTTCGCCCAATAACCGGATATCCCATACAGTCCTTTAACGCTTCATTGTCATCAAGGAATACTATCTCTTTATATCCACAACCTGCTGCAATATCCGCAATCACTTTCCCATGTCCGCTGGCTCCGATAATGATCAGACGCGTTGCTTTTTCTTTCATCACGCTAACCTCCTAAGCTGCTGCGCAGACCGAATAGTCTGAACATCTACTGGGCAATACCCCCATTGCCGAAAAATTGTGTTATTTAATCGGTTTACACGGGCTGCCAACCGCCGTACATTCATCCGGTAAGTCGTGTATCACGACGGCTCCGGCACCAACGATTGTCCCTGCTCCAACTGATTTTCCCTGAATAATCTGTGTTCCGGTTCCCAGTTCCACACATTCCCCAAAGTATGTATTCCCAGATACATTCACGCTCGGATAAAGCGTGACAAACGACGACAGTCTCGCATCATGCCCAACCGTACAATCCAAATTGACAATACAGAAATCCGCAATGCGAATGTTGACTGTCAAGATGTTATCCGCGCAAATGATATTGCCGATGCCTAGTGCAATGTGTTCGGACAGTTTTGCGGATGGATCTATCAAATTCGGAAATAAAAGATTTTTATTTCTTCTGATTTTCTCAATTATCTTCCTGCGCGTTTTTGAAGTTCCCACAGCGCAGGTAACGGCTAACGGAATAGCCCGCTCAACTAAAAAGTCGCAATTTCCAAGGACTTTATATCCGTTTATGTCAGTTCCGACTGCAATGCCGTCATCTATATAGCCGAGGATGTTTCAAAAGATTTCCCCCGTTTTATTCTTCCATGATTCATTTATTCTCTCGATCAGCCATTGAACTTCTCTGCCGAAGCCGCCGGCACCGATGATTACAATATCATTCATCCCAAATCTCCGATTGTTTTATCATCTAACGCTGTTCGTAACGTCTCTCTCATATTTGCACACTACTGATCATTTGCCGTTCCTGTCTCCGGAGTACCTGTGAAATACTCCATCGTGGCAGAAGTATCCGAACTGATTCCCTCTCGACTCAACACAGTTTTTACGGTTTCCAATATGATTTTTACATCCGTCAAAAAACTGACATGATCCACATACCAGACATCCATATCAAACTTTTCTTCCCATGAAATACTGTTTCTACCATGTACCTGCGCATAGCCGGTAAGTCCCGGTCTGACCTCATGTCTCCTCGCCTGATGTTCGTTGTATCTCGACAAATAAACGGTTAATAGGGGCCTGGGACCACACACAGCGGCGTCGCCGCGAAGTATGTTCCACAGCTCCGGAAGCTCGTCGATGCTCAAGGAGCGAAGCCGTGCGCCGAACTTCGTCAGCCGTTTTTCATCCGGCAGTAATTCGCCGTTTTCATCGCGTTCGTCTGTCATTGTCCGGAATTTATACAACTTAAAAATTTTTCCGTTTAATCCCGGACGCTCCTGTGTGAAGATCACAGGCGAACCAAGCTTGATTCGTACCAAAACTGCAGTAACCGCCATGACTGGCGAAAGCACAACCAACGCTGCTGACGCACAGCAGACATCAAATGGACGTTTTAAATATTTCTCATAAAACCCTTGCTTATGGGGGACAGCTTTTTCTGTCTTCTTTCTGCCTTGAGATTTCCTTATGTATTTTCCAACCTGGTAGGTTGCCACTCCCACCGCAGCACCGATTGCTGCAGACAGAACCAACTTTTTCTTATCCATAACTTTTCTCCGTCAAAGTCATTGACATTTTTTTATCGTCAGGGTTCCCATATATCAATGTATGTCTGTCCCTTTTCGCCTTTTTCCAATCGTTTCATGATTGTCCGGTAAAGCCTGTCTATATACTTTTCATCCTCTGCCGCTTTTACTCCGACATAATCATTTCCAGCATCAAAAGTTTCAAACCGAAACATCAGATTATCAATAGCCACAGCCGCCACAATATCCTGTGAAAGATATATCTCCCCAGATTTCGTAACTCTGATCTGGTTATCGTGAGAATCATCTCCCATTGCTATCATTTCTTTCAAATCATGTATCGTAAAGTTATATACATCGTAACGCTTCAAACTCATTTAATCCTCTTTCTACTCAAAGCACGCTTTTATCACTTCAATTATTCTATTCTGCTGCTCCGCCGTCATTTTATTATCGCTCGGCAAACACAATCCTCTGTGGAAGATATCTGCTCCAACGTCCAACGGTTTCCCGTCGTTTCCTCTTGTACCGCCGCTTATATAGGCATTTGTCTTTGCCCTGCCGCTTCCCTCTCTGGTGATGAACGGATTCATCAGATAGAGAGATTGTCGGTGCATAGGTTTCCAGATTGGGCGTCCCTGCGCATCAATATCCGCCAGTCTTTCTAATATCTCTGTCGGGCAGGACTTCCCATGTTCCGGCGTGTACAAGGCTTCACACTCGCTTCGCACCTGTCTGCACATGGCGTCCGGATCAATAATCATGCAACTCAGCCAGTAATTCGGAATGCTCTTTTCAAAATCAATCGGGTTCATGGATACCGGTAAATCTTTTAACCCGTCACAGTACCGTTCCCACACTACCTTTTTCTGATCAATATGCTTCTCCAACCATGGAATCTGCCCCCGGATCATTCCTGCAATCAGATTACTCATTCGGTAGTTGTACCCCGGCTCCTCGTGCTGATACCACGGTGCCGCCTCCCTGCTCTGTGTCGCCCACTTTCTTACCTTGTTCGCCACTTCTTCCTCATTTGTCAGCAACATCCCGCCGGAAGATCCTGTGATGATCTTATTTCCATTAAATGAGATACAAGCCATATCTCCAAATATACCGGTCTGTTTCCATTCGTACTCTGTTACTTTCCCTTTATAGGTAGCTCCAAGAGACTCCGCCGCATCCTCCACAATCAAAGCACCGTGCTTGTCTGCGATGTCCTTAATCTCATCTATCTTTCCCGGCGTCCCATAGAGGTGAGCAATCACGATGAGCTTTACTTCCGGATAAATTTCAAACGCTTTCTCCAACGCGACCGGATCCATGTTCCAAGTGTCATACTCTGTGTCAATGTACACGGGAATGCCGCCTTCATAGATAACCGGATTTACCGTTGCATCAAACGTCATATCAGAGCAGAAAACCTTGTGTCCACAAAGAGAACCTTTTCCGATTTCCGGGCGACCGTATAGTTTCTCCCCTGCAACTTTCATGGCAAGGTGCAGAGCTGCCGTTCCGCAGGATAATCCGACGGCATATTTTACACCAATCTTCTCGGCGATCATTTCTTCCGAAATCCGTATGTTGTCGCCTTCTGTTGAAAGCCAGTTCAGATCAAACGCTTCCTTAATAAAGTCAAGCTCTTCATATCCGCTTCCATCCTTCTTTTTATGCGGCGATGGCGTCGCCAACCACACGCGCTGATCGAACCGTTTAAAATTATGATTTTCTGAAATAAACATTTTCTGTATCTCCCTGCATTTTTTTCACATGGTTTTCCGTCATGTCAGGTCACATCAGTAAAACTACTTTTTCTATTCGCTGCGGTCATAGAATCTGCTTGTTCCTATAACCACGACAATGAGCCTGTGCTGAACCGTTTCTTCACAAAAATACCATAACGGGATTCAACTCAAGCCGCCAAAACCCTTGTAAAATCAAGGTTTCTCTTGGTTGTCCCTATTATCCCGCCATCTCCAATGACACCCATATTTTCCACAAAGATATCCCATATCTGTGGAAGCTCATCTAAACTATGCGCACGGATAAATTTTCCCACCTTTGTTATGTACTGATCCGGATTCTCCAGCTGATGCGTCGGCACATCATGTGGAGTAGACACCTTCATGCTTCTAAACTTATGTAACTTAAAATATTCTTTATTCTGTCCGACTCTCTTCTGCGTAAACAGAACCGGTCCCGGATCTTCGATTTTGATTGCGAGCGCAATCGCTGCATATACAGGAGATAAAACAACTAATCCACCAAATGAGAGTACCACATCCAACATACGCTTGCCATATTTACTATAAAGAGACTGCTGTTGTACGGAAGCACTTACAGCTTCCAGATGTCCTCTCACTCCATCTGCGTTCTCATCATCTTTATCGTCTTGTACGAAAACAACCCTCTTGCCGGCAAACGGATTCTGCTCCGCCGGCTCATCCTTATATGTATAATCAGATTTTTTCTTTCTTGCCACAAGATACATTCCAGCGAATGTAACTCCCGCCACGCAAACTAGCCCTTTTACAACTTTACCCAATTTCTTATTTCGTGCCACTCGTAAATCTCCTTCAATCCAGCACAATTTATATCTACTTTTCTTCTCAAACTTAATTATATCATGTCACCATGCGTTAGCATGATGACCTACGCCTACTTCAGCACGTTTCATTATATCATATGTACACAGATATATCCACATTCTTTCCATTTTTCGACTAATTTTGTCAATTATCGCCGATTCCCCCTGCTTTTTTCACATTGCATTGGTTATTCTTCCACTTCATCCCACTCATACGGTTCGCAATCTTCGCGTGTTATCTCCCCAAGATAATCAAGGAACCGCATCTCTCTCCGATTCTCCCAGTCGCATACATATCCATCCATTTCACCGAAGTCGCGGCAATCTTCCTCCGATAGCACTACAACCATGGAATTCGCTTCTCCATATCAAATCCTCTTTAGTTGTTTCCTCCATGTCAAATCCCCCCGTATTGCAAAATCCGCTACACAATATCAAACATTCTGTAGCGGATTTACAACACTTCATACTAAGCCAATTCCTATTGTCCATTTTTTTCATATTTTTTTCTGAAATATTCATTAATGTTCATTGCCGGAAGTAAAACTGGTGCAACATTTGCCATCTCTTCCCCATAGAGCCATTTTTCAAATTCTTCTCCATTTACGCTTGTCTCAGAAGTAATAATCGGTCCGCTTTCCTTAATTTCATTAATAATTGTGTCTGCATACTTAATTGCCATAATTACCACCTCTCTAATTTAATAAAATTTAGGCGTTTGCGAAACGCCACAGACCGCATAAATACGGCATTTTTTGTTACCAAA
>ENA-OPCF01000287-OPCF01000287.1-human-gut-metagenome-genome-assembly--contig:-NODE-287-length-37023-cov-7.457558_pt1 | contig 37023 bp, 36 predicted proteins | sample MGYA00241077_ERZ501470 | MGnify/ENA primary metagenome ERZ501470 (study PRJEB25962, sample SAMEA2042571) | human gut metagenome | biome: human gut; feature: human-associated habitat; material: faeces... | reverse complement strand
GTTTCCGAAACGAGAAAAAACTTCGCATTTTACTTGTATATGAACTTAGAAAGCAAGTCGTTACCCGTAAGACTGGCAGAGCCTACGAGGCTCATCTCGCAAGATTGTTGTACTTTTGAGGAGTAATTACAACTTTAGCTTATACAGATATTACTATGACAAGACTACGTACACTACTACTCTCACTCGTAGCGCTCTGCGCACTCGGTGGCACGGCTCAGGCTCAGATGCCTCTGCGCATTTACGTGGATGCAGCTCCGCTCTTTAACCTTTCACATGCTAAGACGCTCCAAGATGTCTCTGAAAACAAGGTTTTCGTTGGCTACCGCCTCGGCGCTGGAATAGATGTCAACGTTAGCAAGATGATGTACGTCGGCACAGGACTATCTCTTGCGATGAAGGGAAATCAATATACTTTCCTCTCTCCAAAGGGTGAGGGCGACATAAAGATTTACAGCCACTACATGCAGATCCCCGTAAATGTAGGTGTACGTCTGAGCTTGACTCCTACTATTGGTGCCTCAGTAGAGGCTGGTCCTTACTTCGCCTACGCTCTGGGAGCTACCGTTAGCCAGGGGAAGATCCTAGACGATATACAGGAGACTTACAATGTGTACAAGGACGGCATCCTCGGGATGGATGGTGCCAAGCTCAAGCGCTACGACATCGGTCTGGGTGCTAAGGCTAAGGTAACTTTCGGCTCCTGGTACGGTATGGTCGGTGCTGACATGGGCTTCGTCGATGAGCTGAAGCTTGAGAAGAATGATCCCAAGCTAGAGAAGCTTGGTCAGAAGGCGATGCGTAATACCTCCTTCTACCTAGGTGCTGGCTTTACATTTTAATTGAATATGGAGAGACATAACACGCTGATCATCGTAGCGCATCCCGACTTGGAGCACTCTGTCATCAACAAAGCTTGGATGGAGGCGCTCACGGGACACGCTACGATACATAGTCTCTGTGACGCTTACCCCACGGGGACGCCTATAGATGTGGCGCATGAGCGTGCGCTCGTGGAGCGTCACGATCGTGTGATACTGCAATTTCCCCTCTACTGGTACTCCGCACCAGCGATCCTGAAGCAGTGGACTGATGAGGTCTTTGGCGAGGGGTGGGCCTTCGGTGAGGGTGGCGACGCATGGGTGGGTCGCCAGCTGGGTGTCGCTGTCTCTTGTGGTAGTGCTGAGGTAAACTTCTGCGAGGGCGGGTCCCAAAAACACACGCTAGCGACCTTCCTCACACCTTACGAGGGGCTAGCCGCTTTCGCTCGAGCTGACTATATAGGTCATCATGCCTTTTACGACACTTATAGCGATACGGTCGCCGAGAGACTGCCGGCAAACTGTGAGGCGTATCTACGCTTTGCGCTACAGTAACCAATTAATCTAGACGTTAGCCACTATGAGTACGATCATTGACCTACAGGGCGTCACCGTATCACGCTACGAGCATGAGCTACTACGAGACGTCACACTGTCGCTCGAAGCGGGGGACTTTGCCTACCTTACAGGACCCGTGGGGAGTGGCAAGAGTTCGCTCCTAGAGATACTCTATGGCGAGCTGGCGCCTAAGGGAGGCGTCGCTAAGGTGCTGGACTACAACCTGCACCACATGTCTGTACGCCAGCGACAAGCTCTGAGACGCTCTCTGGGGATCGTCTTCCAGTCACAGGCGCAGCTCCTATATAACTATACGGTGCAGGGCAACCTAGACTTCGTACTTCGTGCCGTGGGTGTGAAAAAGCGCGAGCAACGTGCTGCGCGTATCGAGGAGGCACTGACGCAAGTCGGCATGGAGGGCAAGCACTACAAGTATCCCCACGAGCTAAGTGGTGGTGAGGCCGAGCGTATCTGCATAGCACGAGCCCTGGTCGTACGTCCACGACTGATCCTACTCGATGAGCCTACGACGGGTCTAGATAGTGAGACGTCGCTGCTGATCGGTCAGCTGATCCAGTCTCTGGCTAAGGAAGGCGTGGCGGTACTGATGAGTACGCACAATGAGACGCTCATACAGGAGCTACCTGCTACAAGATACCATATCAATCTAGAGAGTCGTACGCTGGAGCGCATCGACCTATTCCCCACCCTAGAGCACGTTGAGGAGCCTAGCTCAGAGCCTTTTGTCAATCCTATAGAAGCTGCACTATGATCGTACTGAAGTTTGGCGGCACCTCTGTCGGCTCACCTGATCGCATACGCTCGGTAGCGCATCTAGTGGCTAATGTACCTGGACGCAAGGCCCTAGTACTCTCAGCTATGGCTGGCACGACGAACGACCTCGTGACGCTGACTGAGCTGATCACCTCTGGCGAGCGTGACCGCGCGACCCGTCATGTGGAGATGCTACGTAGTCGCTACATAGACAATGTGGTACCGGAACTATTTGCGGGGCATGAGCTACACCAGCAGCTGGCAGAGGAGGCGTTGACTCCGATCTTGGACAGTCTCCTGCTGCAGACGCTCAACGAGGCTTTTACCCACAACGACGAAAAGCAGATCCTCGCATGCGGTGAGATGATGTGTACCGCCCTGATGGCGCTCACGCTACAGCTCTACGAGGGGATCACACCGCACAAGCTGCTAGCTCTAGACTTCATGCGGATTACCCACGAGGGGCGACCCGACATCGAGTACATCGCTCAGCGGTTGCGCCCGATGGTCGAAGAGGTACGCGATGCGGAGGCACTCTTCCTCACGGAGGGGTACATCTGTCGCAATGCTTTCGGCGAGGTGGACAACCTGCGTCGTGGCGGTAGCGACTACAGTGCTACGCTCATTGGCGAGGCGGTGCAAGCTGAGGAGATACAGATATGGACCGACATTGATGGACTGCACAACAACGATCCACGGGTGGTCAATATGACGTCGCCTGTGCGTCGTCTGAGCTTTGGCGAGGCTGCCGAGCTAGCGCGTTGTGGAGCTAAGATACTGCACCCAGCCTGCATCGAGCCGGCACGACGTGCCGGCATACCTGTGCGGCTACTTAACACGCTCGATCCTTCGGCCCCTGGCACGCTCATATCTCATGTGACAAACAGAGATATGATCAAGGCGATCTCGGCAAAGGACGGGATGTGTGTCGTGACGCTCCTGCTGAAGCATCTGAGCAATAGCGATGTCTCTACGGGGCAGTTCCTCGTTACACTGACGGAGGCTATGCACCGCCTGCACATAGAGCCAGATATCTTGATGGCTTCGGGCGATGGCTACGTCATCGTCGCGGAGGAGGACTCGGAGGCGATCCCTGCTTTGATCGAGGAGATGACGCCCTGGGCTGAGGGCTCTGTGCAGAGCGACCTCTCGATCCTGGCGATCGTAGGAGATATGGGGTGGCATCGCATAGGCTTTGAGGCGCGCATCCTCGAGGCGGTAGACGATGTCGCTGTGCGGCTCATCTGCTACGGGACTAGTAGCAATAGCATCGACCTGGTCATCGCTACGGAGGAGAAGAAGCGAGCGATGATCTATCTCTCGGATCACCTCTTCGCTCATCTGCGCACCCCAGGTCCAGAGCTACTATGACCCTCAAGCAATTCATCTCGGTCTCACGACCGTACAGTTGGCCAGCATCGCTAGCTCCGATAGCCGTTGCTATCACTTTGGCTTGGCTACAGGGGGGGTCTAATTGGCTCATAGCGGTGCTCTGCCTTGTCGTGGGTCTGTCGGCGCAATCTTTCTCTAACTGCTGCAACGACTACTACGACTTCAAGCGTGGTGCTGATGGAGGCGAGCGTGTAGGCTTTAGCCGTCCACTTGCTTCGGGTCAATTGCGAGAGCGGGACATCATCGGGGTGGCACTCTTCTGGGGTCTTATCGCAGCTGTGGCGGGCGTGACCCTTTGCCTGCTGACCAACCCGTGGCTCCTCCTCCTCGGTGCACTCATCATACTCTTCGCCTGGATGTATACGGGCGGTCCCTATCCGCTAGCCTACCTAGGGCTGGGCGATGTGGCGGTGATGACCTTCTACGGCTGGGTCGCAGTGATGACCACTTATTACCTCCTGACGGGAGCGGTCACGACACAAAGCTTTCTCGTGGCGACAGCCATGGGCGCCGTGGCGGTCAATATCCTTGTGGTCAACAACTACCGAGACTACGAGGAGGATCGCAAGAACGATAAGCGAACGAGCATCGTGCGTCTTGGTCAGGAGTTTGCTCCAAAGTTTTACTTGGCAAACATACTCCTGGCATGGCTGCTCTCCATCGTCGCCTTCAAGGGAAACATCTGGGGCATCGTCCTACTCCTCCCCTACCTCCTCTACGCTCTATCCGTATACCGTCAGATGATCCATGTGACAGGCAGACATCTCAACGCTGTGCTCAGGCGCACCTCTATGGGTGTCGTCTTGCTAGCCGTCGTACATATAGCAGCCTACCTGATTGACGGGCTGTTGCTTTAGTCGAACATTTCCCCCCTTATCCTTATGTCTTCTACAGACCTCTCCTCATATCGTCTAGACTTCCCGCTCATACAGCACTACGCCTCAGCGCAGCCTGGCTGGGTCTACCTAGACAGTGGTGCCACTACGCAAAAGCCCCAAGTGGTCATCGACGCTATCACCGAGGGCTACACACGATACAATGCCAACGTCCACCGAGGTGTCTACCAGCTTAGCCGTGAGGCGACTGATCGCCACGAAGCGGCGCGTGCCACACTAGCGCACTTCATCGGTGCGTCCGACCCTAACGAAGTGATCTTCACACGCGGCACCACCGAGGGGCTCAACCTGCTAGCCTCTACGGCTGGCGAAACGCTCGTCGGACCCGATGACGAAGTGCTGATCACCGCTATGGAGCACCACGCTAACCTCGTACCGTGGCAACAGCTCTGCCTACGCAAGGGAGCGCATCTACGTGTCGCTCCGCTGCTAGCGGACGGTTCGCTAGATCTACCCGCCTTTGAGGCGCTACTCTCCGACCGCACCAAGATCGTCTCCGTGGCGCATGTGAGCAACGTCCTCGGCACGGTCAATCCCGTTGCACAGCTGGCCCGTCTGGCTCACGACAAGGGTGCTATCTTCATCGTCGACGGAGCGCAGTCTGCGCCCCACATGTCGGTCAACGTGCAGGAGCTAGGCATCGATGCTTACGTCTGCTCCTCTCACAAAGTGTACGGTCCTACAGGCATCGGCATCGTATGGGGACGTCGTAAGCTCCTCGAGCAGATACCGCCCTACCAGTATGGTGGCGAGATGATCGAGCATGTATCTTTTGAGGAGACTACCTTCAACGAGCTACCGTACAAGTTTGAGGCTGGCACGCCCGATTTCATCGGTTCGCACGCCTTTGCCACAGCCGTTGAGTACATCTCAGCGATCGGTCTCGACCGCATCCATGCTTACGAGACGGAGCTCCTAGAGCATCTCACGCAGATCATCAGTCAGGAGCCTTCGCTCGAGATCCTCGGCACCGCCCCTGGCAAAGGAGCCGTCGTCACCTTCATCAGCCACCAAGCACACGCTTACGACCTCGGTCTGCTCCTAGACCAGCAAGGCGTAGCACTCCGCACGGGGCATCACTGCGCTATCCCGCTCATCGAGGGGATGGGACACCACGCCACGATCCGAGCTTCCCTCGGGCTGTACAACACGCACGAGGACCTAGAGATCTTTGCAAAAGCGTTACGACGTGCTCTCACCATGCTAGGCTAAAGGAGCATGCCCTTACTACATCGCTACGCATCGGACGGACTCATCGAGTGCGGCTGTGACGAGGCTGGACGAGGAGCCCTCGCGGGAGACCTCTATGCGGCAGCGGTCGTCTGGCCCGACACGCTAGACCATCCGCATCTGCGAGATAGTAAGAAGCTCACGGCTAGGCAGCGTGAGGAGCTACGCCTCTTCATCGAGGAGCATGCCACAGCGTGGGCGGTAGGCGTAGCAACCATTCAAGAGATCCAGCAGATCAATATCCTCCACGCCTCTATGCTCGCCATGCAGCGCGCCATCGAGGCATTGCCCTGCACACCCGAGCGTCTGCTCATCGACGGCAACTACTACGACCCGCGTCCCGACGAGGTCGAGTACCACACGATCGTCAAGGGCGATGACCGCTACCTAGCCATCGCTGCCGCTTCTATCCTTGCCAAGACGCACCGAGATGCGTATATGACTCAGCAAGCACAAGAATACCCGCACTACGGCTGGGAGCAAAACAAAGGTTACCCGACAGCACAGCACCGTGAGGGGATACGCCAATATGGCTCCTGCCCCTTGCACCGACAGGGCTTTCAGCTCTTGCAACCCGAACCTCTATTTGACCTTGAGAAATAAGTTTCGTATCTTAGGTGCACACTATAAAGAAGACAGACATCATGAATAACCCAAACAATCAAGCGAAGCGCAAGCTGGTCATCCTCACAGGCGCTGGCGTCAGTGCCGAGAGTGGTATATCAACCTTTAGAGATAGCGACGGGTTGTGGGAGAACTACCCCGTCCAGGACGTAGCCTCTATCGAGGGCTTCATTCGCAATCCCAAGCTGGTGCTAGACTTTTATAATGACCGCCGTCGCGACTATGTGGGCTGCGAACCCAACGCGGCACACTACGGGCTAGCTGAGCTGGAGCGTCAGTACGATGTGACCGTCGTGACGCAAAATGTGGACAACCTCCACGAGCGTGCGGGCAGCAGCAAGGTGATACACCTCCATGGCGAGCTGATGAAAAACTGCTCCGTACGCAATACGCAGAAGACTTACCCCGTCGATCCCAAACACCCCGACCTGCATGTGGGTGATCTCGCTCCCGATGGGTCGCAGTTGAGACCCTTTATCGTATGGTTTGGCGAGGCGGTGCCGATGATCGAGCCAGCCATCCGTGAGGCTAGCCAGGCAGACATCATGGTGGTCGTCGGCACTTCGCTCAACGTCTACCCCGCTGCGAGCCTCCTCGCCTACGTTCCCAACGGCACCCCCATCTACCTCATTGATCCCAAAGAGGTCAACACGCACGGCATCGCTCATGTTACTCATATCCAGAAGGTAGCCACACAAGGGGTCCAGGAGCTACTAGAGATCTTGATGCCCGAGTCGTAATAAACCGCCCCTCCTCTCATGTCTACCCGCACGCCATCACAGCTCTGTCGGCAGCATCTCACGAGGCTGCTACTGCTCTCTTTCGTTGCAATGAGTCTCTTCTATAGCTGCCAGCAGCAGAAGAAGTACCACATATCGGGATACACCAATGCGCAGGAAGGTGCCGACCCCCCAATAGTCAAGCTAGTACTAGGCGGTAAGACTATCGACAGTGGCTTTGTACACAAAGGTCAGTTTCTCCTCAAGGGCAACTATGTGGACAGTATGAGCAAAGACATCGCTTACCTAGAGGTAACAGGAGAGCAGCCTATCCCAGTCATTCTCACAACTCAGCCGCTCTCCATTGACTTCATCAAGCGTAGACTACTCGAGGGGGACTATCTCAATAAAGAGCTCAACCGTCTCTATGACTCCCTAGACAGCCTAGGCACTGAATTCAAGCTAAAGCTCGCTGCTATACCTTCTGATAGTGCGCTCTACGACGCCTTCGATCAGAACTTTAAGGGCTCTATCGATGACTACATAGTACTCGCTAAGAAATATTGCCTACGCCACCCCAACGACCCTGTTGGGATCATCTCCTCCGTGATGCTCCTGACGATCAACTATGAGAGTCTCCTCGAGACGGTGCCTTTCGTTCGTAAGTATATGGGACCTGTCGTGCTGAACAATAGCGAGATAGCCCTCTATTTACTCATCTACGACAATTATTATCGTACCGCTCCTGGCACTCCAATGGTTGACCTGACTCTAGAGACCCTCCAAGAGGATACGACCCGTCTCTCAGATCACATGCCCCCAGGCTGCTACACCCTCCTGCACTGCTGGTCAGGCTGGTGCAAACCTTGCCTCGACGAGATGCCCAATCTGATCAAAGCTTACGACATCTACCATGATCGAGGGCTAAACATGATCGGCATTTTCCTCTGGGACGAGGCATACAACCAAGATCTGCTCCTTGAGGACTATCAGCTACCATGGACGCAACTCTACGACCCATCATCCCAGACCTCTATCGCTTACGGCATCTATAGCATTCCCGAGATCATGCTGATAGCTCCCGATGGGACGATCATAGCTCGCTCTCTGCGTGGCGCCGAGCTCTTCTCCACGCTAGACTCTATCTTTGGCTAAGTATGATCGCGCTGCCTCCCATAGATCCCCGTCTAGACGAGCGCATGATGCAACTAGCTCTCCAGCAAGCTCTCGTAGCTTACGAAGCCGACGAAGTACCCATCGGGGCAGTCATAACCGTCGGCACACGCATCTTAGCAAAGAGTCATAATCAAGTCGAGCTGCTCAACGACCCCACAGCTCATGCCGAGATGCTCGCCATCACGCAGGCGACGGCAGCCATCGGAGGTAAGTACCTACCGCAGTGCACGCTCTACGTCACCGTCGAGCCGTGCCCTATGTGCATGGGAGCTTTGCGCTGGACACAGATAGGGCGTATCGTCTATGGTACCGCCGACCCCAAGGGTGGCTATATGCATTATAGCGATGCGCTCCCCCACCCCAAGAGCATCATCGTGGGGGGCGTCTGCGAGGAGGAGTGCCGTGAGCTAATGGTCTCCTACTTCAGACGAAAGCGACGCTAGAAGAGAAGCAACCGACTCAGAACGGGTAACGATCTGCAGGGACACATGACAGACAATGTAGGAACGCACGAGCGTGCATCCCTACACTTTAAAACCACGATGCTGTAACCTTTGACGCAACGGACGCCCTCTGAGTCGGTACTAGCTGTCCGTCCATCCCAATCGTTACAAATGAGATTTGCGGAGTTGAGACTTAGTAAGACTCTTCCTCGTTAGGGAAGTTTTGGCTCTTGACGTCTGCTATGTAGTGCTGCACCGCCTCGGTCATCATAGAGCCCAGGTCAGCGTAGCGACGCAAGAAGCGCGGGCTAAAGCCTTGCGTGATGCCGAGCATGTCGTGCATGACGAGGACTTGTCCGTCTACCCCACCGCCTGCTCCGATGCCGATGACGGGGATCGTTAGCTCAGAGGCGACCTTGGTAGCCAGCGGTGCTGGTATCTTCTCCAGTACGAGGGCAAAGCAACCTAGCTCCTCGAGAAGATGTGCATCGGCCAGCAACTTGTCAGCCTCCGCCTGCTCCTTGGCACGCACAGCATAAGAGCCAAACTTATTGATCGACTGAGGCGTGAGCCCAAGGTGCCCCATGATCGGGATACCGGCCGAAAGAATACGTTCTACCGACTCCCGGATCTCGCTACCGCCCTCGATCTTGATCGCATCAGCATGGGTGATCTTCATCACTTTGATCGCACTCTCTAGAGCGATCTTCGAGTTGCCCTGATAAGAGCCGAAAGGAAGGTCTACGACGACCAGTGCACGCTGCACCGCTTTCATCACACTCTTGCCGTGGTATATCATTTGGTCGAGCGTGATAGGCAGTGTAGTCACATTACCCGCCATCACATTACTGGCAGAGTCGCCTACGAGGATCACATCCATACCTGCAGCATCGATGATCTGTGCTGCAGAGTAGTCGTAGGCGGTGAGCATAGAGATCTTCTCCCCACGCTCTTTCATCTCGAGTAGTCGTCGGGTGGTCACCTTGCGACTATCGATAGCTTTATAGGTAGACATATTGAATAGGTATTAAATAGTAGACTGAGCGAAGCGTTACTCCCACTCAATCGTTGCGGGTGGCTTTGACGACACATCGTAGCAGACACGATTTACGCCACGCACCTTGTTTATGATTTCGTTAGAGACCTCTGCGAGGAAGTCGTACGGCAGCCGAGCCCAGTCAGCGCTCATCGCATCGACGCTCGTCACCGCCCGTAGTGCCACCGTGTACTCATAGGTACGCTCGTCACCCATGACCCCTACGCTCTGCACCGGCAGTAGGATAGCTCCCGCCTGCCACACCTCATCGTAGAGATTGTATTTGCGGAGCATGTCGGTGTATATCTTGTCAGCCTGCTGGAGGATGGCGACCTTCTCAGGAGTCACCTCGCCTAAGACACGTATGCCTAGACCCGGGCCTGGGAAAGGATGGCGAAAGATCATATGTCGTGGCATAGACAGTGCCAAACCGACACGACGCACCTCATCCTTAAAGAGATGCTTCAGCGGCTCCACCAGCTTCAGGTGCATACGCTCAGGTAGACCGCCCACATTGTGGTGGCTCTTGATCACCTTGCCCGTGATGTTGATAGACTCGATGATGTCGGGATAAATAGTTCCCTGCCCCAGCCAACGAGCCTGCGGAAGCTTCTTAGCTTCAGCCTCAAAGACCTCGATAAAGTCCCTACCGATCACTTTACGTTTAGCCTCGGGATCACGAACGCCTGCTAGATCTCCGAGGAACTTCGCACTCGCGTCGACCTTGATACAGCCCAGTCCGAGTGCCTTGTAGTCTGCCAAGATCTGCTCCGCCTCGCCTAGTCGCATCAAGCCATGATCCACAAAAATACAGGTGAGCTGATCACCGATAGCACGATGTAGGAGGACCGCTGCGACCGAGCTGTCCACGCCTCCGCTGAGCGCCATGATGACCTGCTCGTCACCTACCTGCGCCTTGATTGAGGCGATGCTGCTCTCGATGAAAGACTCAGACGACCACTCGCCCTTGATGCCACAGAGCGTGACAAAGTTGTCAAGGAGCTTCGTACCCTCCTCACTGTGATGTATCTCTGGGTGAAACTGTACGCCCCACGTCTCCTCACCCGCTATCCTATAAGCGGCATACTGCACCGAAGGGGTCGAGGCGATCACCTTAAAGCCCTCAGGAAGACGGGTGATCGTGTCACCATGCGACATCCAGACCGTGTGCTGTGGCGAAAGCCCTGCCAGTAGCGGATCGCCCTTGTCCACCAGTTGTAGCGTAGAGGCGCCGTACTCACGGGTATTGGAGTTCTCCACGGAGCCTCCATTCTGATGCACCATCAACTGCGCTCCGTAGCAGATACCCAAAATCGGTAACCGCCCACGGATAGCTGCTATGTCTGCGGTAAAAGCCTCCTCAGCATAGACCGAGTAAGGGCTTCCCGAGAGGATGATGCCACGAACGCCCGTCAGGTCTGTGGGGATCTTGTTGTAGGGGACTATCTCGCAGTAAGTGTTGAGGTCTCTCAGACGACGACCTATGAGCTGTGTAGTCTGCGACCCAAAGTCTGCGATAATTATTTTGTCCGGCATAGGTTGATTCTGTTTCGGTGTTAATACTTTGTACTAGAGGCGCTATACGTTAAAGCGGAAGTGCATGATATCTCCGTCCTGTACGATGTAGTCCTTGCCCTCGACCGCCATACGGCCAGCCTCCTTGACAGCCGTCTCGGAGCCGTAGTGCACGTAGTCCTCATACTTGATCACCTCAGCACGTATGAAGCCACGCTCGAAGTCGGTGTGTATGATCCCTGCACACTGAGGAGCCTTGCTCCCCTTGACAAAAGTCCAGGCACGGCACTCATCAGCACCAGCCGTAAAGAAGGTCTCGAGGTTGAGCAACTTGTAGGCGGCACGGATCAAGCGGTTGACGCCCGTCTCCTCCAGCCCTAGCTCCTGTAGGAAGAGCTGACGCTCCTCATACTCCTCCAGCTCTGCTATCTCGCTCTCGATATGCGCCGATACGACCAGTAGCTCCGCATCCTCGTGAGCGATAGCCTGGCGAACAGCCTCCACATAAGCATTGCCCGTGGCAGCACTCGCCTCGTCAACATTGCAGACGTAGAGGACAGGCTTAGCCGTTAGGAGGAAAAGGTCTCGCAACACCTGCTCCTCGTCCTTGCTTTCTGGCGTCACCGAGCGCGCGTTAAGACCTTGTAGCAGTGCCTCTTCGAGACGCTTGAGGAGCGCTACACGGATCTTCGCCTGCTTGTCGCCCCCCGTCTGAGCCTGCCGCTCGGACTTCTTGAGCTGCGTCTGCACCGTCTCCAGATCCTTGAGCTGTAGCTCTGTGTCAATGATCTCCTTGTCCCGCACAGGATCTATAGAGCCGTCAACGTGTGTGATGTTGTCATCGTCGAAGCAGCGCAGCAAGTGTATGATCGCATCGGTCTCGCGGATGTTGGAGAGGAACTTATTACCCAGTCCCTCACCCTGGCTAGCACCCTTGACCAGTCCTGCTATATCGACAATCTCCACTGTGGCAGGCACCGTCCGCTTAGGGTGCTCCATCTCGACCAACTTATTGAGACGCTCATCCGGCACGGTGATGACCCCGACGTTGGGTTCGATCGTGCAGAAGGGGAAGTTGGCCGACTGCGCCTTAGCGTTCGACAAGCAGTTAAACAAAGTGGACTTACCGACGTTGGGTAGTCCTACGATACCGCACTGTAGCGACATATATTATAAGGATAAGTATACAACGTAACGACGCCTCGCTGTCGTGACAGCTCGGCTCTCCTGCAAAGGTACTAATTATCTTGCTGTCACGCCTTGTTTTGATGACTCCATAACACACACAACCACATTGTCCCGATCGGGGGGCAATGTGGTTGTGATCGTTAGGACTAGTATAAGTCTTAAGGTACCCTTTTGAGGGTTATGAAGACCTCTGCTCCTGGTGTCCTATAGAAGGACAGCTCATCTTCAGTAGCTCTTTTTACAAGCCAATAGCCATGCAAAAGATGTTTTATAGCGGTTACACAACCTTGGTCTCCTGAGTATTCAGACATATCTGCATTAAACTCAATGTAAGAGTCTCCCTCCGAGTATGAAAAGGGGATTGTAACTTCCCAAACAGTTCCGTCCTCTTTACGGTTATCCCATCGACCCTTAACGATTGGGAGCGTAGCTTCTCCTTTTGCGTCAGAAAAGAAAATAATCTTATATGGAAGGGACTCCTCATATTCGGTGTCCGTAATAGATCCCTCCCAGTGGGTTCCTGCAAGCTGGGGAGTCTTGCTGACAGGCTCCTTATTGTCCTTCTGACAGGACGGGAAGATGCCTAGGACAGCCCCTAGTAGAGCTATGGTTAGGATAACTTTAAGCTTCTCTCGAATCATACCACATTATGTTTTTCGGTTCACTACAAAGGTATATTTCCAAGTGGTACTATACAATAGTCTACGGGATCACTCGGGGAGCGCGTCTATCTGCGCTAGGATCGTCTCGCCGAGGAGCTTCTTGCGACGTATATGGTCGTGAACCTCTGCAACGAAAGCATTGTCCTCATAGCTGCCTCGCACCTGCTCAAAGTCGATACGACGATTATGCTCTCCGTTGAGATCTATGCCGAAACCTACCTGCGTGAGCATCTCAAACTCCTTGTGAGCATCCTTGAGCAGACACTCGTCTAGTGCGATGACGGTCTCTTGCCACTCTTTGACAATCTGTATGACCCGCTCCACGGTCAGATCTTTGGCTGATATATCGTACCAACGCAAGAGCAGATCGTATGCCCAGTGCCACTCGATCTCATAATAGCGACTATGTATGGAGCGGATGGCGACATTGACCTCTTGGAGCGTCTTGATCTGCCCCTCTTTGATTTGTGTGATCAGGCTGCGTATGAGTCGGCGTGGAGCGATCATACCCGCTAGGTCGAGCCAGTCCGAGAGGCCCTCATTGCTGGTGGGCGACAGGCAGGTGACTAGCTCACGCTTGCTCTTGGGTGCTTGGGTCTGGATGCGCTGGATGAGTGAGTTGCCGAGGAACTTGACGATACCCATCTCGTAGTAGCGACACCCCTTGACGAGAGAGCTATGACGGATATGCATGTCGTGATAGATATAGGTCGCATTGGAACTGCCGAGGTGTGTCTCAAGCGCTTTGAGCTTGTGCCACCCTTTGTACATTTTACCGACCGTATAGGGCGAGAGGAGGTTGAAGTTGATGCAGTCGAGTTTTTCCTCTGGGTGACGCTTATCACGCTTAGGCCACTTCTTGGTATCACGGATGGTACCGACGCTACGCAGGTTAGTGCCAGGCACGAGGTAGGTCTGGTTGTCATTCTCTATAATATAAGAGAAGGGGAAGTCTGACGAGTCAATATGATCCACGTGACGCCCCATGATGAGGCTAAAAGCACCAATACGCGATGGCCACAAGACATACGAATCAGAGGTGGTCTTGCTGCCACGCTCTACGACCCCCTGGTGAATGGGGCCGAGCTTGTACAAGTGGTTGCTCTGGTTAGAGCCACTGCCCGCATTAAGGAAGGAGTAGTAACCAGCGATCAGAAGGCTACTCTTGTGCATCGTAACGGTAAAGGGACCTGCAAAGACGGCACAAGCCTCACCGTTTTCGCACTGACAGTTCGCAAAGAATAGCGAGTCATGCGCACTGAATAGGTGTGTCACCGAGCAACCCTGACCAATAAAGCAGCGGGAGACATTAGAGCCGTCAGCCACAACGCAGCCAGCCGAAAAGACAAAGTCCCGACAGATCACTCCGTAGCCGATCCGTGTGGGACTCAGCACCGTACTATTTACCGAGCCATTCTCCAGCACAGAGGCACCAATGATAGAGCTGTGGGGGCCCACCTTGATGTTGGTCATAAGACCACAATGCTTGATCTGCGAACTCTCACCGATAGTGCCACGATCCGACCGCACAGAGGCTGTGTACTTCTCGACGAGCGTAGAGAGCGCCGCCTGCAGCTCCTTGTCGTGACGATACATCGCCAGCATATATGCAGTCTGAGCCGTCAGGATATCGCAGATAGGCACCTCACGACCACCCGTCTCGTTGAGCACCTCCACGAGGGTTCCATTGCCAAAGGAGGTCTCGCCCGTCACCTTGAGAGTTGCTATGTCGTGGATGACCACATCGTCACCAATGTCGTAATGCGAGATGCAGTCCCGCACGCCGTCGATGATGACTCGATCGCCGATGGTACAATTGATCAGCTTAGCGTGAGCTAGGCGGTAGGGATCGACGTAGCTAGGCTCCTCCTCGGAGGGGCGACCACCACGATTATCACCTATCTCGCACTTACCGATGAAGTGTACCTGCTGACACCGACTAGCATCAAAGGATCTATGAACGCGAATCAAGGACCAGTCTTGCGCTTGGCACCCTTGCTCCGTAAGTTGTTTGATTTCTTTTGTATTAAGCTTTCGCATAGGTTATATGTAGGGTTGTTGTTAGAAGTTTTTTGAGGGGGGAAAAATAGGATGACGATCTTACAGCCGATGAGTCTCTGAGATCATCTGGCGAAGCTGTCGTATCCAGTCGTCAGGGAGCTCCTCGACACGGATAGGCATACGATAGCTCCAGACATGATGGGGATTGCTAGGATCATTAATCTGCTCGCTATGAGGATCGACCGTGGCGCAGTGCTCAGGGCTCAGGGCTAGCCAATCTTGCAGCGGCAGTATGCAGAGTCGTGAGGAACTCTCTAAGTGCCGGCGCACGATGATCTCTGCCAGCTCGGGCGTGAGCGTGGTGTCGTAGGAGACGCCGTAATCAGCGAGGAAGTAGTCGTAATAGCGACGTGACCGCGCAGCATCTTCCGCCCACCAGAGGCGTAGTGGCGCACAGTCGTGCGTCGAGGTGGTGGCGACACTATCCTCGGAGAAGTAGGGAGCCGCCTCAAACTCGATGCCGGCACTCTTAGGCATGCGCTCCACATACAGCTTGAGGATGCCCAGCTCCTCTAGGACGGGGTAGACACACTGAGGCACCATCCCCAGATCCTCAGCACAGAGATGGATGCTCGTGAGCTTCTGCATGAAGGATAGATGCTCCAGTCCACGCTCGCGCCATAGCTCCTCATTGGCACTATAATAGTACTCTTCGCAGACAGCCCGCATACGCTTCTGCTGGTCGGGCGACAGCGTCGCAAAGGGCGCAGCACTCGCCACGTCGTAGCGCGGCACGTAGCCCCCATCGAGACAAGCGATCCACAGCACCTCTTGCGTCGTCGCAGGCTTGTCGATCGGTGCTATCCACTCAGTCCGTAGCGTCTCAGCGAGCCCTAGCTTGGCGATCCGCTCCTCCGAGTAGCGCTGAGAGGGGATAAAATACCCCAGCATCCCAGAGCGCCCGTCACGAGGTATGGACCACATACGGAAGAAGCCTAGCACATGATCCACGCGCAGGTAGTCATAGAAGCGCCCTAGATAGTCAAAGCGCTCACGCCACAGCGTTTTCCAATTCCTGCGACAGGTTACGATACCCCAGTTCTGCCCATCTGGAGAGAAGTAGTCGGGAGGAGCTCCGCAAGAGAGTCGCTTGTTAAATTGGACCGGGTAAGCAAGCGTGTCCGCTGCATGCGGATCTACCCCCACGGGCAGATCGCCCATGAGCGCCAGCCCATGCTGACGAATCGTGGCTACGGCACGGCGCATCTGCCGCTGCGCCACCATGTAGCAGTAGACATAGAAGTTGCCCGTACGGACGACCAGCTGTTTGTTTTCCTGTTCCAGCTCATCAACCCGCTTCATCGCATCCCAGAAGTCCCACTCCTCGCGATCTAAATCGGGAAATAGGTCTAGAATCATTCGCTCGCAAACCCAGTAGTGCCAGATAGGGGTACTCTTAAAAGGAGCATACCTAAGTGTCAGCCGTGCATAGCGATTGATCATATCGGTGAAGTACCGCGAAGCGTCCGCCTGCTCCGTAAAGGAGGCCCACAGCCAGCGTCGCTTGAGTTGCCACACCTGCGTATAGTCGAAGGTCTTTTGAGCACTCAGCCGCTCAGCCTCCGCACGTAGCTCCTGCTCCAGCTGCTGATCCGCAAGCGGGGGCAACTGATCTACCGCTATGTAGATAGGGTTGAGCACCGTAGAGGCTATCGGCCGATAGGGATAGGAGTCACGACTATCCCCATAGAGGGTGGTGTCTTCCAGCGGGAGCAACTGTATGATGCTCATCCCCATCCGCTCCGCCACTGGCGCAAACGCCTCCAGAGCGGCAAAGTCACCACAGCCCGCATCGCCGTGGCGACGCAGACTAAAGAGGGGAATGGCCACCCCAGCTAGACGGGAGAATGCTTCCATAAAGATCAAACGGCAGGAACAAACGACTCACCGAGAGAGAGTCTGTTGACTTTTGCCACAGTCATCGAGAGCCTCAAGCTTAGTCAGTAGCCTCATCAGGAAAAGCCGTGTAGCTCCATTAGATTTGGGGAGAGCTGCACGGCTTTTTGCTGCATCACACTTTGATGCTTATTAAGATGTCGGAGAGAGGGTTACTCCTTGACACGCCCCACGTAGGAGCCGTCACGTGTATCTACCGTGACCACATCGTCCTGATTGATAAAGAGCGGTACGCGGATCTCAGCTCCCGTCTCGACGGTAGCAGGCTTGAGACTATTGGTCGCTGTATCGCCCTTGATACCAGGCTCCGTATGAGTGATGCGCAGATCTACGTGTGCCGGTAGCTCGCAGGTCAGCACCGTCTCGCTCTCAGCATGTACCATCGCCTCGACCATATCGCCCTCCTTGAGGAAGCGGACACCCTCGATCAGCTCGCCATTGATAGCGATCTGGTCAAATGTCTCGGGGTGCATAAAGTGGTAGCCCATATCATCATTGTAGAGATACTGATAGGGACGACGCTCGATGCGCACCTCGTCTACCTTGACACCACTATTCCACGTCTTGTCGAGGATGCGACCCGTAGCAACATTGCGCAGCTTCGTGCGAACGAATGCAGGACCCTTGCCCGGCTTAACATGGAGAAACTCTACGATGAAGTAGTACTGCCCATCAATGTCTAGGCACATGCCATTGCGAAAGTCTGCTGTTGTAGCCATATACTATTTGTCTATTCTGTGAAGTTACTTACCGGTGCAAAAGTACTAAAACCTCAGCTACTACACAAATAACAAGCGTGGCTAACAGCCAACAACGAGTGAGAGCCAAATCTTCTTCTGTTCCATATCTTTCTGTCTTTTGTCTTTCAGATTAAGGTCTATTGCAGATCTCATCTCTATTCCACTGACAAAAAGGAAGAAAGGTGTTTTGCAACGTCTGATTCGATTGAATAATCCAATATTTGAATCCAAGAAACTCTTGGTCTGCCTTCAACAGCTCATAAACTATACGTTTATGTTGCTCTGAGTCATCCTCTAGAAATTGATTACAAGCCTTTTGAAATAGCGTAATCCGAGAGAGAAAGTACTCATAAAATTTTTCTTCCCGCACTTGCCGAGCAGGAGTCTTCCCATTAAAGACAGAGGAGAGCAGCTTGATGGTCTCATCTATACCCACGATATCTTTATCATCGGAACCCTCAAAGATTGCAACGTTCCTCTGGTAGTCCACTCCCTGCTTGATGAGCGCCTCTATAGGAAAGCTCAATGGATTGACTATTTGGTCATAAGCGTTGGACTTCTTCTGATTACAATAAGAACATGTCAGCAATAGGTTGCTCCAATCGGTCGTTTTATCAGAATGTTGCGCCTGACTGAGTAAGTGATCTATATGATAGTCAGTTACAACTTTCTTTTCGCAGATATAGCATTTACTATTTTGGTCTATAAGTAGCTGTTCCTGTACATCTTGACCATTGTACTGAGTCCCCGTATCAAGGGATTTAGGCGAAGTGGAGGACTTATAGATTTGAATCATCGTCGCGAATCTCGATAAGTTTATCTGCCCACTTAATTTTCAACTCTTCGTATTCTCCTGCTATCTTTGGGGAGACACTCTCAGATACTTTGTCAAGATCTTTGATTAGTTCTTTGACTTCAAATCGCTCTGCAATGTCTAGGTCTGCTTGCTTCAAGAGTTCTATGAGACGATTCAACTGTTGCTCTAGATAGCTCGAGCGAGTACTCACCTCAAAATAACCCTCGGCCAAAGCCTCGTAAGAGTAGTCAGACAGATTGGTCAATACCTTTTGGTGCTCCAAATCATAAACAGAGGCAGATGCAATGGAGTTGAGGACAAAAGGTGAATGTGTCGTAACTATAAATTGGATATTTGGGAAAACCTTAGTCAGTAAAGGCATCACCTGTCGCTGCAAAGAGAGATGCAAGTGAGTCTCCACCTCATCTATCAAGACGATCCCAGGTATATCGTAGAGCTGCATCGTGCGATCGCTTATCGAGCTCATCTTTAGGATTAGGTCAGATATGATATCTATCACCGCAGCAAATCCATCTGATAGCTCGTTGAACTTAAAGCTCTTGCCTTCGGTCTCTATATGAAAAGAGTAGTCCTTGTAGTTGAAAGAGAGTTTCAGGCCACTATCGCCAAAAATTTTCCCTAGTAACGCTTCGAACGAGACAAACCAATCGTTGATTCGGTCTGCATCTTCCGTCTGATGCTCATTTCGGGCAAGAGCCTCTTGGATCTTCAGATCAGAGAGATAGTTGAGAAATTGATCTGAGGCTCCTTGATTGATAAGCCACTGGTCTCTGAACGTCGGCTTCGTTGGGTTGAGTGGCTCTAACATTCGAACCTCTCTACTAGCGGCATACATCGCACAGATAAAGAGCTTGTCAGAACTATGGAATACAATCTGAGTAGGGTCTTCAAACTCCACACGCACTGCCCCATATAGCTCATCAAGCCTTTCCTGCCAAAAAGCTAGCTTTTGCTCTAGTTCTGCTTTCCTTAGAGGGTCTGTACAGCTAGATAGTTGCTGGGCGTAGTATTGTATTTGCTCGTCATACTTTAAGAAATCCAAGCTCTGCCCTTTTTGCAGGAGAGCAATATGATCTCGTATAGCCTCCAGCAAAGAGGTCTTACCACTTCCATTCTTACCCGTGATCAATAGATGTGGATGCTCGTCATCAGGTATATAAATATCTAGATCGTGTAGATGACGTACCTTATTAATATGGATGGACTGTATATAGCGTTGCATAGGGTTGTATGTTTTCTTTGGCGATAGCTAATCTCCTACTCGTCTGTGTCACGAGGCGCAGCCGTGCGAGGCTCGCGAGCTAGCGTACGACTAGTCATCGCTGAGGAGTCGATAGCACGGAGAGCGATGTCTCTGACCGTCTCCTCCGAATTGGCAACCTTGACTCCAGCCTCCTTGAGCTGACTCTCTATCTCCTTGATCTTTTGCTGCAAGAGCTCTATCTGCTGATCCTTGAGTCGTAGCTGACCCTCTGTCTCCTTCTGAGCTAGGTCAAACGCAAAGCGATGCTCCCTGTTGAGACGCTCCTCTGTCTCCTGGACAGCCTTGGTCTGCACCTCTTGCATACGACTCTCTAGGCTCTCGGCCAACTGACGTAGGCTCTGTAGCTCACCCTCAGCATCGGCTAGGACACGCTCTCGCTCGGCAGAGGTTCGCTCGAAAGCTTGCTTGCGCTCCGTCAGCTCACGCTCCTCAGCCTCTAGACGCTCTTGGAAGGCATCCTCCTCTTTCCGACGCTGCTGACTCGTCGTGTAGTTATACTCCTCCTCTTCGCGCTTACGGAGGAGGGCTATGTTCGCCTTCTCCAGCTTGACAGAGTCATTGTATTGCTCACGCTCATGACGCCACGCCTCACGTGTTTCTTCGATCTCACGCTCCAACTTAGCCCGCGTCTCCTCTAGCTCGACCTGAGCCTCTTCTTTCTGCTTCTTCTGTGCGAGGATCAGTGTAGAGAGCGAGTCCGCATTGCTCTCGATGGCATAGAGCTCCTTGATCCACTCCTCCTTGAGCTGGATGGTCTCATTAAGCGTTCTGAGCTTTTCGAAGCCCTCCTTGAGTTGCTTCTGAAGCTGCGTGACGGATCGCTCGAAGCCATCCATCACCTCACGGGCGAAAGCATCTAACTCGTCAGCCGATAGCGCCTCAGCCTGTGCCACAACCTTCTGCTCGGAGACCCGCTTCTGCTCCTCTTTAGGGTTCTCTAAGCTCTTAGCCTGCACCTCTGCTAGCAGCGCCTCATAAGCCTCCAGCATCTCCTTCTTCGTATTCGACATGCTGATCTGTACTCTCTCCTCACTCATATCATTGCCTATTATAATGGTTTGTCTTGACTTAGTTGCCTACAAATGTAATGAAAAAGGGGCTGACCTCAAGCTTTTCGAGAAGCTAGAGATTAGAAGTTAGGAGGTTAGAAGTTAGAGATTAGAGGTTAGAAGATAGAGATTAGTAATTAGAAATCCGATTACTCCGATTACTCCGATAGCTCTGATCACTCCGATAGCACTAGTGCCACTAGCCCCTCTCCCTCTAACCTCTAATCTTCCTCCCCGATCTCTCTGATAAGAAGGAACCTCGCAAGAAGTTCGACGCATCGTAGCCGTCGGTCGGAGGGGCAAAAGCTCCGACCGACCGATGGATAGGCGAACGTAGTAAAAAGTCGACCCCTTGTGGGTCGGACTAAGCAAAGACGCAGTCCCAGTCCGACCTTCCACACCGGGGAGGTCGCTTGCTTCGTATGGCTCCTCTACCCCTCCAGTCGTTCGGAGCTTCGCTCCTCCGACTGGGGGCTATGATGCGTCCGACCGCAAGCGGTCGTCTAACTTCTAATCTCTAACCTCTCCCCTCTAATCTCTATTTACATCTCTTTACAGGAAAATTCGTCCGATCCCATCCTTTCTCGAATATCCACGTGGAAAATCTCAAATCTCCACGTGGATATTTTTTATTCTCCACGTGGGCGTCATTCATTTTCTCCGAAGTTTCGTTTGATTCCTCCGAAGTTTCATTTCGTTCCTACGTGGAGATTTTTTATTTTCCACGTGGATATTTCCAAATCCCCACGTGGAAATCAGTTTTTCCCGACACAGCACCGTATCGATCCGTAGCCAACCTTGAATTATTGTAACAGGTCAACCCTAAATAACGAGCGCGACACGCACCGTCGCCGCATACACTCGAAAGGAGACTGTTGACTTTTGCAACAGTCTCAAACGAAGAAAGCGTAGATCTGTGGGGAGCTAACTCCCCACAGATCTACGCCTTGCGACTGATCGTAACCGTCCGCTTACCTGCCCAAACTACGGATCACAGCCACAACCCGCTGCAGATCCTCCTCCGTCACCAGCGTACCACTAGGCAGACAGAGCCCCCTGTCGAAGAGCCTCTCACTCGTACCATCGACATAGCGTGGTGCCTCTGCAAAGACTGGCTGCAGGTGCATCGGCTTCCATAGCGGACGGCTCTCGATAGACTCAGCCTCCAGCTGGAGCCTCAGATCCTCACGTGTGAAGCCCGCTTTCTCAGGATCAACTAGGACGCAGGTGAGCCAGTAGTTGCTATTATACTCCTCAGAGGGAGCGCACTTCACCTCGACGCCAGGGCAGTCAGCCAGCAGGGCACAGTAGCGAGCATGATTGTGCCGACGCTTAGCTACATGCTCCTCAAGGACGAGCATTTGTCCACGACCTATACCCGCCGATATATTGCTCAGACGGTAGTTATAGCCGATGTGCGTGTGCTGATAGTGCGGCGCATTGTCACGAGCCTGCGTAGCGTAAAAGAGCACACGTCGAGCCGTCTCCTCACTAGGACAGACCAGAGCTCCACCACCCGACGTGGTGATCATCTTATTACCATTGAAGGAGAGCGCTCCATAGCGACCTAGCGTACCGCACTTGTGCCCCTTGTACTCAGAGCCGAGCGCCTCGGCAGCATCCTCGAGGACAGGTATGTCGTACTCCTCAGCGATCGCTAGTATCTCGGTCATCTTGGCGGGCATACCGTAGAGATAGACTGGTATGATCGCCTTAGGCTTGCGCCCTGTCTGAGCGATGCGATCCTCGATAGCTTGACGTAACAGGGCTGGAGACATATTCCACGTGTCAGGCTCGCTATCGACAAATATAGGCTTAGCCCCTTGATAAGTAATTGGATTGGCCGAGGCTGAGAAGGTAAAGCTCTGACAGATCACCTCGTCATCACGCCCCACGCCCAGCATGACCAGCCCTAAGTGTAGTGCAGCCGTGCCGGCACTGAGTGCTACGACATGCTTGCCTGGCGCTCCGAGGTAACGCGTCAAGTCCTCCTCGAAGCCATTGACATTGGGTCCCAGAGGCACCACCCAGTTGGTGTCAAACGCCTCCTGTATAAACTCCTGCTCTCGTCCGCCCATCTCAGCGAGTGAGAGCCAAATCTTCTTCTGTTCCATACCTGTTAGCTCTGATTTAATTGCCTACAAATGTAATGAAAATGGGGGTATCTAAGCTCCTCGAGAGGAAATCTCTAGAGATTAGCTTTTGGCTTTTGGCCGTTAGCTTTTAGCCCATCAACAGCCAACAGCTACCCCCCACACACCGTCCTCACGATGTACCTTATATCTTGCCAGAAAGACCAATTGTAGTAATATTCCTTATTGATTCTTACCTTGTCGGGGAAAATCACTTCATCATTGTACCTGATCGGATCCTCCACAGTAGCCAGAAGAGTCTCCTCATCTCTATACTTTAGGGAGGCGGGGCCTGTGATTCCCGGACGGAGCTTTAGTATCACACGATCCTCACCCACGAGCTTATCGGCATAACCTGGTACATCAGGACGAGGACCTACGAAGCTCATATCGCCGATGAGTACGTTCCACAGTTCGGGGAGTTCATCCAGTTTGTACTTACGTAGCTTAGCTCCTAGTGGGGTGATGCGAGACTCCCCAGCGACGGAGACACTACTACCACCATGCGCCACACTCATACTGCGAAACTTGACCATCGTAAAGAGCTTGCCCTCTTTGCCCACCCTCTTTTGCTTGAAAAGGACAGGACCACCTGGCATCTTCACTCGAATCAATATCGCCGCGACAAGTAGCACAGGGCTAAGTATAATCAGCCCTACGAGCGACACAATCCGATCAAATAACCACTTCGCCCACATACTCTATCTATTACTCTTTTTGAGAAGACGGTCTCTGATGCGCAAATAGGAGTTTCCTAAGACTATCTTGGCAAACTTCAAAACATCATACCTTAAGGTAATACTTGCCCTTTTATAGGGACTCTTTATAATGCTCAGGACGCTTGCTGGAGACATATCGTTAGTTATAGCATAACGTCCGACAATCGTAACCCCTTTATAAGACCGTTTTTTCGTCGTAGGAGTGGAGTCGTAGATTAGAGTAATGCCGTTGTCTACCATAGCTTGTAAGACCGCCTTTGAGGAGAAGCCATTCGGGATAGATGCTATACTCATCGGTGCGTCTAGAATCTCTGATAGTATAGAGCAACTTACAGCCCATTCTTCTTGAAGTTTAGCTTCTTGCAAGGTGTCCATTCTCTCTGGATGTGTGTGTGAGTGCGTACCAATAAGGTGCCCACGCTTTTTTAGCCCTATGACATCATCCTTGGTTAGAAATCCTGCTGTATCAATATAGGCAGTAGCAATAAAGAAAGTTCCCCAAAAGCCATAGCGTTCGAGGATTTCTGCTACGATATAGAGAAACGACCGTCCCCCATCGTCAAAAGTGAAAGAGATATTGCTCTGGTCAATGCCTTTCTCTTGACAATAGTCGTGAATAAGAGCAACCTGCTGCTCAAACTCTTTTCGATTCACCTTGTAGGGCATCGCTCCTACATTCTGAAAGCCTGATTCGGACGTATCATCTGCATAGACATCATGATACATCAATACAACCTGCTTCGTCATTTCTTTACTCCTAGTTTATCCAGTACGAAGACAATATATGGTCTAAACCGTTTAACTGTCATTTCCTTAGCCATAAGTACCCACCTTCTTCTTTTTAGGTACTTCCAGGGTTCCTCATCGTCCTTGTCATAGTACTTATAGACGGTAGCCTTCGCTTTATCTTTCTTCCACTGCTTATAAGAGAGTCTCCTTAATAGAACATTTTCAAAGTCAAAGAGTTCATCGATGAACCATTGATCGTCGGAGACTTGGCATTGAAGCTTAGAGTAGTCTGCTCCTGCACAGCTATATACATACGCTAGAGGGATGTTAGCTCCTGCCTGAGAGAAGTAGCCAGAAGTGCCGTCATTTCTGAGGTTAACCTCAAAAAAGTAAGCTTTGTCTCGAAGTAGCCCATATTCAAAACTAAAGAGACCATAGTAATCAATCTCTTGAAGGTATGAAGCGATTCTAGCTGTATCTATACTACAAGGGACTTCCTTAGTAACTAGCGCATAAGACCCAGCACCAGAATCTGAGAAGCGACTCTTAATTAAAGCTCCTGCCAAAATGACTTGACCATCCCTCATTCTTGCGCCATACACTAAGACTTCCTTTTCCTTACTAATGTAGTCTTGTACGATAAATTCAGAGTCTCGACGCACCATTTTAAGCGTGCGCTCAAGGGATGCTCTATCCTTACAGATTTTGTATTTGAACTCGTTGTAATGTCCAGCCTTTTCGTGCGCAGGCTTAATAAGGCAGGGATAATTGACCCCGTCAATGTTAGAATTCCATTGGCAGTGGCGAGATTCAGGACAGAGGATGCCCAGGCTTCTTGCCAAGTCGGTCATATTATTCTTATCGGTATACTTCTTTTGAAGCCCCTTCTCTGCCGTTCCTGGTATGATGAAGTATTTCTCTAGTTCTTCCTTGTGATTGTTAATAAATACCGCAATCTCATCTCCCGATGTGAGAATGATAGGCTTGTGAGACTCTTGAGAGAAATGCTCTAGCAAGAATTGCAACCCCTCTTCGTCACTCTCTACACAATGGGAGTCCACGCAATACCTGCTCCGACTTGCATACCCTCTACCTCTTTTTATAAGGAAGAACGCATCCAGCCCAGCTTTCCCATAGGCTCTAAGTAGTCCCAATGCATTGAAACCATCTCGTCCCCAAATTATAATCTTATTCGGTGTCATCATTCTTATGCTTTATTATTCTACAAGGCACTCCTACAGCAGTGCTATTCGGAGGTATAGAACGATTTACCAAAGTCATTGCCCCAACGATTGCATTTTCCCCTATTTCTATATCCTTTGTTGCGATAATCGTTGCTCGTGTCCCAATGTATGCACCTTTTCGGATAGTAATTTTATGATGAGCTTGATGCTTGCCGTGAGATGCAAAGTAAACACCATAGGATATCGTGACATCCTTCTCTACTAGCATCTCTTTGACACACAGATCGTCAAAATAGCACTTCATACCAATGGTTGTCTTCCCTCCTCCAATCTTAAATCCACAAAAACGATACAACATCATTCTTGTAGCGTTAAAAACGCAGTTAGGTGCGACGTTTTGACAAATAAACTTTCGCAGACTATGCAAGAGTTGAGTAATCAGACTGCGCCTATAATAGTATGGTATATTGTCATATGGAATACTCCCATGCTTAAATCTATAGATAAGTGGGAGTATCAGCCCTTCCCCTTTCTTTATGCGTTGGAATATGTGACTCATCTGATAGTTTATTATCTATTAGCTTCAGCGACGAAAGAGCGGTTAAAGAGCAGGCGCAAGATACCATCAAGGTAACCGATACCATAGTTGATATGGATGACGGGATAGATGCAGAGTAGCCATAGAGCAACCTTTGGCTTGGCTATATGCTGCAGCGATGCCACAATATCTATCAGTAGATAGAGGAGCAAGGGGATGGCAAACCAAAGGGTCAGCTTCGGCAGAATGATACTCAGCACTACAAAAAGTATTAGATAGAGTACGAAGAAGAGTGGCACCATACGTCTCAGCGAGGTGAACTGCCCCAGCTTCTTATCTACTAGTGGATTGAAGAGCCCATACTGATAAAACATCCGCCCACACTTTCTTACCGTGGGACGTGCATAGTAATCTATAAGCAGGTCAGGAAGCAGAAAGATACGCCCCCCATGCTGCTTAAGACGAGAGTTTAGCTCGTTGTCTTGGTTGCGTATCAGTTCCTCGTCATAGCCCCCTATCTTGTCAAAGACCTCTCGACGATAGCACCCGAAGGGAACCGTATCTACCTCTTTGATCTCTTTGACACCTACACGAAACTCTGAGTTGCCCATACCAAACTTAGAGCTGAGGGCGATAGCAATAGCCTCAGCTCTTGCGGTCTCATTGGCTGGGAGCGTCTTACAGACACCGCCCACATTGTCTGCCTCTGGATGAGCCTCCATAAATTGGACAAGCCGGCTAAAGTAGTCATTGGGATAGACGCAGTGTACATCTAGCCGGATGATATAGACTCCTTGAGCCGCCTTAATCCCGATATTCATAGAGACAGGCACTATCTTCCGAGGATTATGTAAGAGCTTTACTTGAGGAAACTTCTCACGGATGATCTCAGCTGTTCGATCGTGGCTATTGCCATCTACCACGATCACCTCTAGTAGCTCCTTGGGGTAATCTTGCTGATAGACCGAATTGAGACAATCCTCGATAAAGTGCTCTTCATTGTATGCGGGGATGACGATAGATATTGTAGGACACATAAGTATGATAAAAATAAAGTTATGATATTAGGGATTTTTTATTTGTAGATGCCAAAACGCAAGAGATAAGGCAGCCATAACAATACTGGATAGTAGATATGCCAAAGCACATTGGGTGAGCGTAGTAGCAAAGAATAACAGAGCCAGTAAGATGATCGTGCTTAATACCACAGCTATAAGATTGTATGGTTTGGTTGTGATTGCATCCAGTGGATTTTGATAGAGCAGATATACCGCTCTAGGGACAAGAGACAGCGAAAAGAAGATTGACATTTCCACAGCGCCATCAAAAGCTCTTGAGTAAAACAAGTGCATCAACGGCTGTCTGAGAGCGATGAGAAACAAGGAGCCTAGTACAGCGATCACAATGAAAAGGAGTAAAACTCGATTCATTACTTTTCTGATGGCATGAATCTTTCGTTCTTTGTAGAGAGAAGAGACCCTTTGTAGAAATATCCCCCCTGTAAATACAAATACAGGACTGATAGTAAGAGGAATGGACAGAGCAGCTGAGTATAGCCCAACAGAATCTATATCAAATCGATAGAGAATAATGGATAGGGGCAAGACATCTCTCAAAAGTGATACTAATTCATACCCCATCCTAGTACTCCCATAAGAGAATATCGTGGTTATAGACTTTTTTAGTAGCCGTCGCTCAATTGGTATTTTCTCTAGCTTCTTTAATTCTACAAGAACTACTAAGGTTGAGAAAATTGCTAATACCGCATACGAACCTATCACTAGTGCGACAACATCATATCTAAATATGAAGGAGAACAATAAGCTGAGTAAGTTTCCTGTAATTCGGATGATATTGTATTGCTTGAAATCACCTTTTCCTTGAAAGAAAGAGTATATCAGGCCAGCAATAACCTCTCCAAAAGAAAAGATGAATGTAGCTAAAATGAGATATTCGGCTAGAGTATCTTGCTGAAATAACAGCTGATTGAAAGTGGAGGGGAATAAAATATAGAGTAGTATCGTAAGTGAGGTATACCCCCCTACTATGAGCAAGGAAGTAATAAGTAAGTGCTTATGAAAGACAAGTCTATGCGTAGACTTGTCAAACCTTGCCAAATAGCGAGGCAATGCAATCGTAACTCCCCCCTTCTGTACAGCACTCAACACTCCTCCAGCTCTTTTAATGAGACTAAAGAGTCCAAATCCTGCCACACCGATGAATACTCCAATGATTTTGTTAATACAAAAGACGCTGACCATAATCACAACCTGAGCCATAAAGACGTAAAACACATCTTTGCCCAGCTGTGAATTTCGTACCCTTTTGTATGAATCACGAATGAGCGATATCATAATAGCCTATCTGTATGACCTTATAACAGAAAGAGACGAGTGCCTTCTTCGCTGTAAGATGAAAGTGTTGATACTATAACTCAAGAAGAGCCAGAATTCAGGTCTTAGCCAAAAAGAAGAACTAACCACTAGCCTTCCAAATGGGACTACAAACAAAATGGCAATTAGATACTTCTCATCCAAAGTGCCTCTTGTGAAAATGCTCCAGAGGACATAGACTAAGAGTAAAATCATTCCCCCCGTGATAAAGACTCCATAATTCACAAGCAAATCCAAGAAAACATTGTGATAGTAGTAAAAATCACCGCCAGTGTCTACATAACAACTATTGAATGGATTACCAAGTAAAGGATGCTCTAAAATTCTGAGATAAGCGTATTCATACAAGAAGTTTCTTCCAGATGAGGTATCTATGAAGTCGGTGCCACTTAATAACTCACTGTACTTTGCAATAGAATAAGATGAGACTCCATACTGATTAAGGATGGAGATGAGTTGTGTCAACAAATAGGGTAATGCAAAAATACCTACGAGAATAACAGCTGAAATAAGAAGCTTCCAGATAAATCTCTCCCGACTCAAAAATAGGAATGAGACTAGAAAGAACAGGACAAACGTGAGCTGAGCTCCTCTTGCCCCAAATACTATCATAGAGAAAAGAGAGCATAGAAAAAGAGTCCACTGAGCAATGGATGTATGACCTCTAATAATGTTTGTATAGGCAACTAGTACAATAGGTAGTATTGCATAGCCATACTTCATATAATTGATAGACTGCTCCGACACCCCATACAAAGGAGTAAACGGAATAAACCCTATAAGTAGGAAATTAATCCATGCTACCTTATTTGTTACATTGAAAAAGTAGGAGACAGAACACCGAACCGTACCGAATAGAATCCCAGCGATACCAATAGTTAGAAAACCAACCAAAAACTGAAGCCCGACATCACTACCCTCTTCTATCACACTATATTCAAAGGGCAGTTTTACCAAGAGCAAAAACAGGGGAATGCAAAACAGAAAAATGGTCGAACGAGTAATATGAACCAGCCCATAAACAAACGCATACATAGTAAGAACAACCGTAAATGCAGAAATTAGTATGCTATGTGCTAGAATGGGGGTGAGAGGAAGGAGCAACCCAAACTGAAATAAGAAAAGCACAAATAGTCTCGTGGCTCTCTTCTCTTGTCTGGAAGCTTGAGAGCAAAAAATCCTTTCATTTCTTATCTCACTCATTCTTAGTTGATTCTTTAAAGTGGGAGGAGGGGTAAAGTTTGTAGTATGAGACTTAGGGGTAAGTGTTGCTTAGGGGTGGAAGAAGGTGTTTAGAAAGTCAGCGGTGGTCATCTCTTTTGGCGAACAAAAAATCTGTGTCTCTAGTTACATAAAAGAGATCTGTATATGAGGAAGAGATCATGTTACAGTCGCTGGTCGTAGGCGTGGGGCGGGAGGAAGGACTTGACGTCGTAGACGACGGCGTTGTCAGCCTTGAGTTTGTCGAGGTCGAGACCCTCGAACTCTCTGTGGGAGACGGCTAGGACAACCGCATCGTAGCGAGCCGTGGGGAGTTCGTTGTGTATCTCCACACCATACTCACGCTGTGCAATCTCGGGATTGGCCCATGGATCGTGGATGGTGACGTTGACATTGTACTCACGGAGCGTCTTGACGATGTCGACCACCTTCGTGTTGCGTACATCGGGGCAGTTCTCCTTGAAGGTAAAGCCTAGCACCAGCACGTTAGAGTTCAGCACCTGTATACCCCGCTTGAGCATCAGTTTGACCACCAGCTCAGCGACATAAGCACCCATGCCGTCGTTCATACGCCGACCAGCGAGGATGATCTCAGGATTGTAGCCATACCGCTGCGCACACTGAGCTAAGTAGTAAGGATCGACACCGATGCAGTGTCCGCCGACAAGTCCTGGGCGGAAAGGCAAGAAGTTCCACTTCGTGCCTGCAGCTTCTAGCACTTCTAGCGTGTCGATACCCATGCGATCGAAGATCTTCGCCAGCTCATTGACAAAAGCTATGTTGATATCTCTCTGTGAGTTCTCAATAACCTTCGCAGCCTCAGCCACCTTGATGCTAGACGCTAGGTGGGTACCAGCGGTGATGACGGAGCTATAGACAGCGTTGACATACTCCCCCACCTCGGGTGTGGAGCCTGAGGTGACCTTCTTGATATGCTCTACGGTATGCTGCTTGTCGCCTGGGTTGATACGCTCAGGGCTATAACCAGCGTAGAAGTCCACGTTGAGCTTAAGTCCCGATACTTGCTCGACGACTGGTATACACTCGTCCTCCGTGACGCCTGGATAGACGGTGCTCTCGTAGACCACAACATCGCCCTTGGAGATCACCTTGCCGATGGTCGTGCTGGCACCAACAAGGGGTGTCAAGTCCGGGTTATGATTCTCATCTACAGGTGTCGGCACGGCAACGACGTAGAAGTTGCAAGAGCGTATCTCCTCAATGTCTGAGGTGCAGCGAAATCCGTTGTCCAAGGCAGACTGGAGAAGTTCGTCAGAGACCTCTAGGGTGGCATCGTGTCCCGCCATCAGTGCCTCGACGCGCTTGGCGTTGAGGTCAAAGCCGATGGTTGTATATTTAGTCGAGAAGAGTCGGGCTAGTGGTAGTCCTACGTAGCCTAGTCCGATAACGGCGATTCTCGTTTCTTTTAGAGCGTTCATCTTTTATCGATTGTTTTTGGATTTACGTTTAGTGGGGTATTAGCCAACAGCCAAGAGCCAAGAGCCAACAGCCAAGAGCCAACAGCTAAGAGCCAAACTAGAGGTTCTCCCAGTACCAGTCACAGCAAGCGGCTAAGCCTTGACTCATAGAGTACTTAGGATCGTAACCCAGTAGTCTCTTAGCCTTGTCAATGCAGGCTAGTGAGTGGGGAATATCACCGACACGATTGGGACCATGCTTAGGCTCGATGGCCGCAATGGCGGGGTCGTGCTTGGAGAGGTTCTCCTTGAGGTAGTCGACCAACTGATTGAGTGTGGTGCGCTCACCAAAGGCGGTGTTGTACACTTGGTTGACCGCTTCGGGAGAGGTTGTCGTCAGTGCACGCTCGTTCATCTGGATGACATTATCTATATAGGTGAAGTCGCGACTGTAGGAGCCGTCGCCATTGATGACGGGCGCCTCGTGAGCCATCAGCTGCTTGACAAAGAGCGGGATGACCGCAGCGTAAGCTCCGTGAGGATCTTGCCTACGACCGAATACGTTAAAGTAGCGTAGCCCAATCGTCTCAACGCCATAAGTACGCGCGAAAACATCAGCGTATAGTTCGTCGACATACTTCGTGATGGCATAAGGAGACAAAGGGCGACCGATCACCTCCTCCACCTTGGGGAGCTTTTCGCTATCGCCATAAGTCGACGAACTGGCCGCATAGACTAAACGCTTGATGCCTGCATCTCGTGCAGCCACAAGCATATTAAGAAAGCCTGATATATTGACCTCATTGGTCGTGATCGGGTCTTTGATAGATCGGGGCACAGAGCCTAAGGCTGCTTCGTGTAGCACGTACTCCATACCGTCGACCGCCTTGCGGCAGTCGTCTAGTTTGCGTATATCACCGACGATGAGCTCGAAGCGGTCAGGATAGGTAGCTAGGAGCGGTAGGATGTTGGCGGGCTTTCCCGTCGCAAAGTTGTCGAGACAGCGGACGGTGTGTCCTTCACGGAGGAAGTGCTCACAGAGGTTGGAGCCTATAAAGCCTGCTCCGCCAGTGATTAGTAGGTTCATGTTTGTGTGTGAAAACGGGGGCCTAGAGAGAACTCTTTGACATTCAAGTGCAAATGTACCTATTTCTGTGCAAAGTGGCAAACAAAAAAGCCGCAACAGCTAACGGATGCTTACGGGAGGAGGTCGGCATCTCGTAGCTCGCAGTAGAGGCGCTGCACGGGGAGCCCCATGACGTTGTAAAAGGAGCCCTCAATGTGCGAGACGCCGATGTAGCCGATCCACTCCTGTATGCCGTAGGCACCCGCTTTGTCGAGCGGACGGTAGTGCGTTACGTAGTGGTCTATCTCGCTGTCCGTGAGCGGTGCGAAGGTGACCCGCGTATGGCTAGCGAAGGAGCGCTGCCACTCAGTCGTGGTGAGCGACACGCCCGAGACGACCTCATGCTGGCGACCGCTCAGGAGGCGCAGCATACGACGGGCGTCGTCTAGGTCGTGTGGCTTGCCGAGGATCTGCCCGTCCAGGAGGACGACCGTGTCGGCCGTGATCAGCAGTTCGTCAGCTTGAAGCGTGGAGCGTAGTTGCTCCGCTTTGAGCTGGGAGAGGTAGCGTGGCACCTCTTCGAGCGGTAGCGTCTCCGGGTACGCCTCACTGTGTCCCTCGATGGTACGTATCTCAAAGGGGTGGCCGAGGGTGGCGAGGAGCTCTTTGCGGCGTGGCGATTGGGAGCCTAAGATCCAGCGATAAGGTTTCATAGTGGGTAGTCGTCTAGGATAGCTTCGGTGAATAAGTTGTAGAGCTGTGACACCTCTTGCAGCTCCTTGGGCAACTGCTCGAGGAGTGCACGGTGGCGAGCGATAGTCTCTAGATCGTGGCGTCGTGCGGGTCCCGTCTGCGCTGCGTAAGGATCGATCGTGGTCGCCTTGGAGGCGGTGCGCAGGATCAGTCCGTCGAGCAGGTCTGTGGGGAGGTCGGCTTGTGTCAGCAGACGGTGCGCGAGCGTGTAGAGGCGGTTGGTACAGTTGGAGGCCAGCACGCCTGCAAGGTGTAGCCAGAGACGTTGATCGAGTGTCGAGGGGATTGCCTCGACCTGCAGGAGGTCATTCCACTGTTGAAGGGTGGTCAAACCCTCTTCAGAAGCTAGTTGGTAAAGGACCTTTTGTCCTTCGAAGGGAACGATGACCTCCTTGGCAAAGCTATTGAACGGGTACCAGACGCCATAAGCACGCTGTCCGCTGAAGCATTCGATCGGGGTCACGGCAGAGGTGTGTACGACCAAGCCGTCTAGCGGAGGGAGTGCCTTGGCGACCTCTGCGATCGCACGGTCACTGACGGCGATGATGTAAAGGTCGGCTGCGGGGAGCTGCTGCAGACTATCGGTGACGGGACAAGCGAGTGCAAAGCGCTCACGGAGAGCCTCGGCATGCGCCAGCTGACGACTATAGATGCCACAGAGCGATGCGGTAGCGTGACTGGCTAGTGCAGCCGCTAGGGAGGTAGCTACGCCTCCAGAGCCTATGAGAACGATCCGCATAGAGATAGAGATAGAGATAGAGGTTAGAAGTTAGATATTAGAGGTTAGAAGTTAGAGATTAGAGGTTAGAGATTAGAGGTTAGAGATTAGATATTAGAGGTTAGAGACCGCAGTCGCAAGACTGTGGTCTCATTTTGTATGTAGTAAGATGATGGAGAGGTTGTGCGTACACATATATATAGATAGGAGTAGCAGCGCTAGATCCATATATCGGTACGCCTGCTTAGGCACCACACGGTAGAGCCAGCCCAGCGCCATAGGGACTAGGAAGACCCAGTGTCCCCCGAAGATAACCGCTTCGTCTAGCCCGTAGCCACCAATGAGATGCACCGCCACATCGACCGCTAGATAGAGCGGTATGGCCCAGGCCAAGGGGTAGCGTCTTCCGATCCAGATCATCGAGAGCAGCAGTAGCACCACCCCCCACGGGAGCAGCTCCATAGCCCAGCAGGCATAAGGCGTAGGTCTCAGCACCGTCTCGCCATGCAGCTCACGCATCTCTAGATCGCTGATGAGGAGCGGATGACCGAAGAAGTCTGGCACGAGATCGGCGGACCTCGTCTGAAAGCGTAGCAGATCGTTGACCTGAGCTGTGAGCATCGGTTCCTCAGCCCCTTGACTAGTCCCTCTCTGCTGGTAAAACCACCCTACCGCCACAACGAGTGCCAGCAGGAGGAGAGTCGGGAGAAAAGCTTTGCGCGCCCGCTGCCAGAGCGACTCTTCTTTGCTCAAGAGGAGCTGCGAAAGTGGCTTGGCAAAGTTTGTCAGCGTCACGCCACCCAGCAAGAGACTCCAGAGCGTGACATGCCAGCCCGACAAGCGTTTCTCCTGCTTCAGCTGACTACTCAGGCAGAGGAGAGAGAGAACCAGTAGTGCCATCGAGAGCGGATAGCTCTCTACCGTAAAGGAGAGCGTCATCACCGTAAAGGTTGAGAGGAGGAGCCCCGAGAGGAGCAGACTGCGTCCCGTATCAAGCTGCACCACATGCCGCAGATAACCGCAGCAGCCCGCCACGGCAATAGCCATGAGGAGTGCCGAGGCGAGGAGTATGCCGACGAGTGCGCCCCCTTCGCCCAGGAGCGGTACCATTAGCACCCTATTAATAAGGTATAGCGGCGTGATCAGCGGGTGGCTCACATCCCACGCACCGCCACGCGTCGTAAAGCGGAAATAGTTGTCATACCCGAGGTAAGCCCCGATAGCGTCGTCCTGCGGCATCAGCAGCCCAGTGCTATAGATATAGAGTGCTAGGACGGAGAGCAGCGCCCAGACGCCCAGTGCGCAGAGTAGCTCCACCCGCCACCGCCGTAGTGACTGCTTATTCAAAAGTCCCATAGTAATGCTTCGTACATAGTGCCAAGAAGTCTCGATCACTCGCGCTGTCGCCATAGCCATAGGTTGTGACCGTTCGCCACTCAGGGAGAGCTAGATCCAGCCGGCGCACCTTTTCGGCACCCTTACAGTTGGGCGTGGCAAAGCGTCCCGTATAGAGGCCCTCCGCCAGCTCCAGCTCCGTTGCCAGCACCTGGTCAAAGCCACGACGCCTAGCCCACGACGAGACCGCCAGATCTGTCGAAGCGGTCAGCAAGATCGTACGATGTCCGTCACGTTGATGCTGCTCCAGCCTACGTATAGCCTCGGGGCGGAGCATCTGGTCTATCTGATCTGCAAAAGCCGCTCCCCGCTGCACCCCCTCTTCATAGCTCCAGCCTCGCACCACCGTGCCAATGATGCGCTCCTTGTAGCGATCAGCCACACCACCGCTCAGCCGATAGGCAGCATACTGATAGAGGTAGTAAGGTAGATGGCGCACAAACGAGACGCACGACTGCATCTGAACCAGCCACGGCAAGAGTGTGTCCCGCCGTGTGAGCGTACCATCAAGGTCAAAGATTGCTATCGTATCCACGCGCTTACCCTTTTATACCACATAGCGTAATAGACCAAAGAGCACGCCCCACACCACAACGCAAATGCCGATGATAGCATCCCGATAGACCACCTGCGTAGGACTACCGCTCCGCTCCTCCACCAATGTGATCTGGAGGTAGCGCAGTAAGCCCACGAGGACTGGGAGTGCTGTCAGGTAGAGGTAGTCGCCGCCAGGCTCCTCATGCACCTCTGCCGAGAGCGTGTAGAGGAGGTAGCAGATGAGTAAGACGCCCACGATCATCGTCAACGTATGATCTAGGAAGGCTCGATTGTACCCCTTGATAGCTTGTCGCATCGCTACCCCACTGCGCTCATAGATGAGGTAGTCGTCGCGCCGCTTGGCTAAGGTCAGGAAGAGTGATAGGAGCAGCGTCATCACCACGAGCCACTCCGAGACCACCACCCCAGTGACGACTCCTCCGAGTAGCACCCGCAGCACAAAGCCCACCGAGATAGAGACCACGTCGACCACCGCTATCCGCTTGAGCAGGTAACTGTAGCAGACGTTGAGCAGCCAATAGCCACCCATGATCCCGAGTGTCTGACACCAGAGCTCACGAGGCAGGAGCGCCAGGGGCAGAGCCACAGCGAGGATCAGTAAGAGTGCTGCCATGATCCACGCGACCGGTATCGAGACCGACCCAGAGGCTATTGGGCGCAAGCGCTTCTTAGGGTGCAGGCGATCACGCGCTTGATCCACGATATCGTTGACGATGTAGATCGATGAGGAGAGTAGCGAGAAGGCAAGAAACGCCACCACCAAGCCGCCCCAGAGCGACGAGTCTAGGAGCACCCCACCGAAGAAGGCGGGCGCTAGGACAAAGAGGTTCTTGATCCACTGATCGCAGCGTAGCAGACGTGGTAAGGTAGCGACATTCATCTAGTAGTGACGGTTGATAGGATGAACTATGAGTCTGCACAAAGGTACTTAGAAGTTAGAGATTAGAGGTTAGAGATTAGAGCGAAACGAGTAGCCCTTTGTAGGGGCGGACCTATGTGTCCGCCCGTTCTCGTCAGAGCGTTATATGCTATGTGGGCGGACACGCAGGTCCGCCCCTACACAAACCACATCAAAACAAAAATTTCAGCCATCAGACGCTGTAGCACCAGTATTTGTAGAGACGCACGAGAGTGATGAGTCGGAGGGCGTCCGTTGTGTCGAAGGTTACAGCATCGTGGCTTTAACGGGGACGGATGCCATCCCACTAGACACTAGCGAGCGCCCCTACAAGAGGCTACTCTTATTACACTGATTTCATAGCATATATGAGTTCCAAAAGTTGTTTGTCCTCTCCTGAAATAGTACACAGTTGGGGAAGCCAACCCCAACAACAATGA